>Ga0302138_10000002_pt1 | contig 283181 bp, 234 predicted proteins | sample CBN3_321_MG_FD_203110 | JGI IMG/M metagenome (GOLD analysis project Ga0302138, IMG submission 203110) | Marine microbial communities from Western Arctic Ocean, Canada - CBN3_surface | ecosystem: Environmental > Aquatic > Marine > Oceanic | place: Canada: Western Arctic Ocean | collected... | reverse complement strand
GTAAGCAGTTCCCACAGCACCACGCCGTAGGAATATGTCTTACGATGAATAAAAGAAAGCGTCAGTCTTTCGTAATGTGTATGAGTAATTACTCTGGACAATCGGCAGAGGTAATAGTCCCTTCTGGTACGAGTATGGGAACACAGTCGTTGGATTTGGGAAATACAACACGTACATCCGCTTTCTCGTCGTAATCCTCCGCCCGCAACATCTCGGGGGCCATCCACTCGGGCGTGCCGTGGAACCCGGACTTGCCACTCACCAGGGTGTTCCGTCGGACGCGCGCCAAGCCGAAGTCAGCAATCTTGACGCGCCACTTGTCGTCCACCAGGATGTTGGGCGATTTCAAATCCAGGTGTAAAATAGGCGGTTGGCGCGAGTGCAGGTACTGCATGCCTTTCGCCACGGAAACGCTTACGTGGTGCGTCCGGATCGCGCCTAAATTCCCCCCGTTGCGTTTCAAAATCGTGTGTAACGACCCTCGTCGCATGAACTCCGTCGCAATCAACGGCGGGCTGGCGCACCACCCCATGAACAGCAACAGGTTCGGGTGGCGCAGCTTTGACAACGTGACCACCTCCGCGCGCAAACGGGCAACCACATCAGGGCCGCGTTCCAGCAACTGTTTCACCGCCACGACGGTACCGTTCCACGTGCCTCTGAACACCTCGGCGAACCCGCCAACCGCGACCCGCTCGTGCAGCCGGATGTCGTTTTGGTTCACTAACCACTCGTTCGTCGCGTGCTTCGCGGCGGTTTCGGCGTCCGATAATAACAACGTTTCGTGTCTTCCATTCCCGTACTCCTCCTGCCGTACCGTATCAAGCATACCCCCACCAACCACATAATCATCAGGGCCCGCGATTCCGAAACGGCCCCCGTCCGACCCGGGATGCATTCCTCCCAAACCTCCAATGCCGCCAACCACAAGAGCGGCGCCGTCCCCCGGCGCGGGCAGTTCCAAAACGTTTTGAGACGCAGTTCGCCCACCCCCTCCTCCACTGGTTTGCGCCAGCGCTGCGAGCGGCTGTTTGAAGTGCGCCCTGAACTTCGTGGTCATCGTGACATCCACGGTTTTGTCATCCACGGGCGCGACGTGCATCGCGGGCCCGCGCACGTTGGACACCGCGTCCGGGCGCACGGGCATGCGCTCCACGGTTTGCCGCAACCACTGTTCCATCTGTGCGTCGATTCGCGACCCGTCGAATCCGGTGCCGTGACCCGTATTTACCGCGTGTGTTTTCGCGTTCGGCGACCACAAACGGGTTGCCCATCCCTCACCACTGCCGCCGCCCGGCGTGTCTCGTGACCCCCCGTCCGCGCTCCGCCGGCGGCGCCCTCGCTTCGCCAGCCACGGCGATGGCGACGGGGACGCGTTTGCGTTTTTTTCCGCTCGCGGCGGTGACGTGACGAACCCGCCACCGGTCCCGCTGACCCGCGGCTGGTAGTGGAGGTCACGGAACACCGGCGGGGTTCGGTCCCGGCCTCGCCCCGACTCGATTTCCCACAAACGCTCGCTCGCGGTGCTCACCTCCAGGCCGCGCATTTGGAGCGACGAAGCCGATGGTCGGGACGAAGAGGGGAACGCCACATTCGTCCCCGACGCCCGTTCCGGACGCTCGTCCAACCAACCCCGGCCCTCCCCCGAGCCCCCATCCGGCGTGAGCTCCTTCAAGTCGGGCATGTGGCCGACGCCCTGACCGCCGCGCGCGAGCGCTCGCCTCCTCCAGGGACCCAGGCGTGCACCGCGAAGTGTGATGAAGGGAAACGAAAACGTGGTGAAAAGTCCGAGACTGCAACAGAAAGAGAAAGGAAAGTTTTGGGAAACTGTTTCGGTTTCAATCTACAGTACGCTCATCACTTCTTCATCTGCTGTTTCACCGCATTGAACAGCCCCGCGATGAGCTCCCCTCCCCCGCCCCCCCGGGGCGCCCCCCCACTTTTCGCCTGCGTTTGCGTGGTGCCTTTTGAGAGCGCCGCGAACACGCCGCCCAAAACGCCTTGCGGTTCGAATTTCGCGAGGATCCCGGCGAACCGAGCGTCGTCCCTGAGCGGTTGAATATCCGCGTCTGTTTTGATGTTATCGTAATCGTCATACCCCGCCTCCATGGCTCGTACTAAACTCACTAAACCGCTTTGTGTGTCGTCAAGGCGCGCGTAGCAGCACGCGCAGTTGTAGTGAATCGCGATTTGCTCGTTTAAAGAAACCGAGGCGTCGGCGTAGCCCAACGATGGCCCGGCGGGCGCGACTTTCGCTTTACGCGCGCGAATCGGGCCGGTACCTTTCAAGTCAAGCGCCAGTTTAAATGCGCCCAGCGCGGCTTCGTACTCGCCTGATTTGTAAAACCGCAGGCCCACGTCGATCGCCTCTGCGGCGGTCTCGGGGGCGAGCTCCAGATTTTCGTCCGAGGTATCATCAGCAGCAGCAGCGCCCGCGTTCGCGAAAGCCAACGCTAATTCCGCATCGTCCAGCATCACCGGCGCCGTCGCCCCGGACGCGCCGAGGAGTTGCCCCAGCTGCTCATCACTGAGCTGCATCAAGCTCTCCCCGGGAACTCCAAAGTCTAGAAACTCGCCGTCGCCGCTGCCGCCCTCCCTTTGGGGGCCCCAGGTCATCGGGTCGTTCGGGTCGAAGTTGGGGTTGTCCCTCGCCGCGCGCGCGATCGGCAACGCACGAGGCGCGCGAAGCGAAGACGCGCTTGCGCGTTTGGGAACCCGGGGGACCGCGCGGAGGACGCCGGCGGTGACTGCGGACATCGCGACGGAAACGGGGCGACGGTCGGGGCGAACAGTCACTGTGCGTCCGCGCGAGTTGAAGTGCCCACCGATGGACAGCGACGCGACACAAGATACGCCCCGATCTTCGAGTCAGTCGAGCAGAAAAAGAGGCAAAAAACACAAAAAAGAAGACACTCCGTCACCCATGCTCGGTATGATACAGGACGTCGCGCTGTGGCAAAAGGCGGCAACTGGGAGTTAAAAAAACAGGTGGCAGGTGAAACAACGCGCCTCTCGACGGCGAACAAACAGGCTGAGCAAGAATGTAATGTTAAAACAATGGTGCCGTTTTTACAGCTACGGGCGCGAGCCCCTGCTCTCGAGGGCTCGCGTCGTCGCGTCTAGTGCTCGCTCCGTCCCACCGTCGTTCCGTCCGTCCGCGCGACGAGAAACACAAATTAATCAGAGTACCCTCCGTATCGCGCGCCGCCGCCGCCGCCGCCGCTATATCCGCCGCCTCCGCGGCCGCCGCCGCGGTCGCCGCTGTAGCTGCCGCCGCCACGACCGCCGCCGCGGTCGCTACTGTACCCGCCGCCGCCGCGGTCGCTGCTGTACCCGCCGCCGCCGCGGCCGCCACCGCGGTCGCTGCTGTACCCGCCCCGGCCGCCGCCGCCGGCGCCGCGCTCGAAGCCGCCTTCGGAGTTCCGCGCGAAGCGACCGCCGCCGCCGCCGCCTCGGCCGCTGCTGAACCGACCTCCGCCTCCTCGTCCTCGGCCGCCGCCTCTGCCGCCGCCTCGGCCGCCGCCTCGGCCGCCGTACCCGCCGCGTTCCTGTTCCTCGACCATTTCAGGCAGGCTGACGGCGACTTCAACGGTGATGCCGTCAAGTTGCCCCGCGGCGCACGCCGCGAGCACCGCCTTTACTTGGTCGTGCGCGATGTCAAAGCACAGTCCGTCGTTGTTGGCGAGCACTCTGATTCGCCCGACGCCGTCCGCGCACGACCGGCTGACTTCGCCAACCGCGCGAAGCAGGTCTCGCGGTAACAGCAGGTCCGCCCGCGCCACGAGGGTTGTTAAGCCGACGTCACCGGTGAGCATTGACCGTGCGGGCGGCGGCTCGGTGTGTCCCGAAATCGCCGCGAGCGCAGCGGCGACGACCTGCACGGGCGTCCTGCCGTCGGATTCGTCGGAAAGCCCGTCAAGGATCTTCTGCGCGGTGGGGGTGAAATACGGCAGCAGTTCGTTGTCCACCAGCTTCATCTCAAGAGAGGCTTGTTCCGCGGACGCGGTCATGACTTCGCCGCCGGTGGGGGGCGTGATCACCCTGAAATTCACGCCGGTTTCACGCGCGATCAACTTTACCCGGTACTGCTCGCGCGGGGTGTACATAGCGATGGCGCTTCCTGTTTTGTTCGCCCGACCCGTACGGCCGCACCGGTGCACGAAACTCTCGGTGTCGTGCGGGAGCTCGTAGTGCACCACGAGGTCCACGTCCGAGATGTCGAGCCCGCGCGCCGCGACGTCGGTCGCGACTAACACGCTGAAGCGGCCGTCCCGGAACCGCTTCAGCGTGCGTTCGCGCTGCGCCTGCGCGATGTCGCCGTGCAGCACCTCGGTGGCCATCCTCCGGCCAAGCGCCGCGGTGACCTCGTCCGCCTCACGTTTGGTTTGCGTAAAGCAAATCGCCTTGGCGCCTTTCCCGTACACCGTCACCAGGTCCGCCAAAATCGTGGTGCGCGACTGGTGCGAGCACGCGCAGGACATGACGTCGATCGTGGACGCGACTTTCTGTTTCGAATCCCCGACCAGGTCGATCGTGACCGCGTCGTTCAGGTACTTCTGAGTTACTCGTTTGACCCACGTAGGCATGGTCGCAGAGAACAGAAACGTCTGGCGCTTCTCAGGGATCTCCTGCATAATCCTCTCCACGTCTTCCTCGAAACCTACCGCCAGCATCTGGTCGGCTTCGTCCAGAACGCAGTACTCGATGTTGTCCAGTCTTAGGCTTCCGCGCTGAATCAAATCGATGAGCCGCCCCGGTGTGCCCACCACGAAATCGACCCCTCTGCGTAACACCCTTTCCTGGTTCGCAATCGCGACCCCGCCGTACACGCAGAGCGTGCGCAGCGACGGCACCGTGGCTTGAATTTCTTGTTCAACCTGGTTCGCCAGTTCCCTGGTGGGCGCCAACACGATGCACCGCGGGCGCGCGTCGCGCGCGTCGTTGGGGTTAGAAAGCAAGCTTTCGATGATTGGCAGGGAAAAACCCAGGGTTTTCCCGGTACCCGTCCTTGCTCTGCCGACAACATCCCGGCCCTCAAGCGCGGGCCCCAGCACCGCGGCTTGGATATCAAAAAGCGTTTCGATCCCCCTGTTCTTCAGCGCCGCTTTCGTTAAATCCGATAACGGGAAGTTATCGACGTGCATCTTTTCCGCATCCGGGACGGTGCCTTCGCTGGAGGTTATGGTGGGCGCAGCCGCGGTGGAGCGCGCGCGCAGGGGCGCCGCTGCGGGCTTGACGTATTCTGGTTCCTCGAATTCCTCGTCGTCGTCCTCGTCGTCGCTGCCGAACAAATCGTCCACGTCAACATCCGCGTACAGATCTTCGACTTTGTTCACCAAAGACGCAATCTCGTCCTCGTCGTCGTCGCCGCTGCCTTCCACGACCGCGTATTCGGAGTCTGTGGAAATCGCCCTTACACGCGAGCCCACCGCGAGCGCGCGTGACGTGCGCACCGAGGACACCGACGCGGTGGTCACCGGGCGGAAGCTGTGGACGGCGGCGGTTGCGCGAACGGCGGCGGCAAAGCGCGTGGGGGCCACGACTCTGCCCTGCAGGCGTGCCGCGCCGGGGTTACCCACGACGCCGCCCGCAACGCCAGCGCGGCTCATAGCGGAAAGCAAAGCCATGCCGGCGCGCCGAATGGGCTGAATGGTGATACGGGAACGACGGACCTACGAACGTGGGCCTTATCTGATTGGAAACGTGGAAATCTCCGGGACGACGATTAACGTCGGCACGCGACTCGAGTTGAGGCGCGGGGGGGTGAACGAAAACGTTCGAGCGCGACCGGGGGGGCGGGCGCGTGTGTGGAGCGAGGACGGGAGTCCGGGCGAGCCGTGGGGTTTGACTTTTCGGGCGTCGACGAGCGAGCGCGCCAGGTGGTGTGGCCGCGCGTCGGCGATTCCGCCGCCGAGCCGGGAAACGCGAAAAGCGCCCTGACCGCCCAACACGTCACTCGAAAAAGGACAGCCGCCACCAAAATCGACCGTCTATTTTTCTTGAGTCCGCTCAAGAAAAAGAGTATGAAACGCTCGACGACAGTCAACAGCAAAACCGTCGAGGCTCGCGGGTCGTCGAGCTTCATCTGGAAGCGAAAAGCGTGGACCGTTGACGGAATTGAGTTTCCTCGGCTCTGGTGATGAGAGAGGTCCTTCCGTGACGTGACCCTACGACCGCTTTCTGGCCACACGACTACGGCGCGGTCCTTCCGTGACCGAACGCCCGCGTTTCGGTGCCGGGTCCCTCCGCGCGCGTCGCGACCTACCGGTACCTCTCACGGACCCTCGCGTCTCCGTCTCGCGGCGGGCGTTGTTTCTTCCCGTGTCGTGTCGAGGTGCCGAGAGAAATCTCTCGGTCTGGACACGCGATGCAGGGCGACGACGGGTCTTTCAAAGGGGACGGCCCCAACATCAAAGCCGTGTGCCGCTCCGCGACCATCGCGTTGCGAAAAGCGGACCTCGCCAAGGTCAACGGAGATGCTGAGGAGCAGCTCGGGCAGCTCAGGTCGTTCGCGAGGACGATAACGCATGTTTTGCGTCAGCACCCGCAGTACCCACGCCGGGTGGACGACGCGGACATCTCTGTGGTGGACGGTAAGTTCGCCCAAGTACAGAGGCGAATCGAGGAACTCGGGGGAGGGAAGGTCACCGGCCTAGCGCCACACGACGTAGGTACCGCCGCCGCGGAAGTCGCGGCGTCGCGGCTACGCGCGGGGGGCGGCTCGTTGTTGGCGCAAAGGAGCCGGAGAAACGCGCTGAGTCTTGCAAACAGCCGCGCGAGCAGCGCGGCTCCGAGTTTGGCAACGAGCCGTGTGGTGTCGCGTGACTCGAGTCCGGAACCTCCGGCAGGTCGTGTGGCGAACCATACCCCCCAATACGTCGTGAACGATTTGTCGCGGCGGCTGGCGGCGATGGAGACGGCGGAACGCAATCGAACCGCGCGCGACGTCGAGGTTGATGGCCGATTGGTTTCTTTAGGGAAGCGCTGTTTGGACGCGGAAACGGCGACGCGACACGCGGACACCAGAGCTGAAACCGCGGAGAGGCTTGTTTGGGAGCTCCAGGAGGCGATGGAGGCGCTGGAATCGCTTTCCACCACCACCGCGGACGCCGCGGCGGACCGGGTGCACCGACTGGAGGTTCACGTTTTGCGCACGCTGGCGAAACCGCCGCCGGCGCCGCAAAACGACTTTGGCGCCGCACAGAGTTTACTCACCAAACGCCTCGCTGATCTCGAGGCGCTTGTGCTGCCGACACGGGTGGCGGAGCTCGAGCAGCGTTTCGGGGAGCTCGCCTTGTCCGTGGTGCCACCGGTGAAGCCGGAAGACGTCACGAAATCCGCGGATACACAAATAAAGGCGCCGTCGCCGGTTCCGCCGGTTCCGCCGGTTTCGGACGAGGCGTTTTCGGATTTGCGCGAGCGCGTGTCTTTGCTGGAGAACGTGGACGCGGGCGCTCCGGAGTGGGCACACGCTGTGGAACAGAAATCTAGCGCGGCGCTGGCGCGTGTCGACGCGCTGGCGGCGACTGTGGCGGCGGCGGTTGCGTCTGCGACGCCAAAAGTCGACGACACGGACACGCGCGCGGCGGTTGCGTCGCTTTCCGCGCGAGTGACAAGGGCGGAAGCGAGCGCGGCGGCGGCGATGGAGCTCGCGGCGACTACTTCGCCTGGCACGGCGAGGGTGAAATCCCTCGTGCCTCGACTCGCCAACAGGGTCACTGATGTCGAGATCAGCACCGAAAGCGCGTCCCAGCGTACCGATCAGATGATCGCCGACGTGCAAGCCAGGGTGACGGAGTGGCAGGCGAACACGCCAACACGGGCCACGACGCCTGAACCGAAAACGGCGCCGCCGCCCGTGACGAAGCCTCCGAGTCCACAAAACGTGGAACCGACCACCCAACCCAGCACGACCCCCCAAGTCGACCCCACGTACATCACGGAAACCATCGAGTCTCTGCGAGAAGCGCGCGCGATGGACGCGGAGCGCGTGGATGAGTTGGAGACCTCCGTGAAATCGGCGGTGCGCGCGATGGAAACTTTACGGGACGTCGTTGCCGCGGTCGAGACGCGGCACCGGGAATCAGCGGCTACGCAGGCGCAGGCGGTTGGCGAAATAATCACCGCGACGACCACGGCGGCGGCGGCGATGCCCATGATGCACATCCGGCTGACCGAGTTGGAGCGCGCGGTTGGCGACTGCGAAGGAAGTCTTGCGGGTTGTGAAGGAAGTCTCGCGGGCTTTGAAGGAAGTCTTGCAGGTTTTGAAGCAAGTCTCGCGGGTGTAAACACCGCCGCGAGTACCACCGAAACGCGGATAACTACCTTGGAATCCGACACCGAAACCTCCTCCGCGCTGTTCACAAAGCTGGCGGAGAAAATGAAAGCCACGAAACACGCGGTTGGTGATGTCCAAAAGGAACTAGCGACAGTGCAAACGCGGGTCGCCGAGAAAGTCAACGCCGCGGCGGTCAAAGGCGCGCTCGCCGCAGTGTCGTCTAAAGTAAACGCCCTCGCGATTGAAACCGCGGAAACCGTGGACTGTTTGCGCAGGGAGAAGAGCCGTGATGAGAACGACAACACTTCTTCGGTTGATAAAAGGATCGTCTCCAAGGCTTTGCAAATCGCGACGCAGGCGCTGGACAAGAGCGAGGCGGCCGTGAAAACCGCGAAGAAAGCAAAGGCGCTTGCGGAGACGGCGGCGGCGGGTCCTGTGGCGGCGACGTTTTTTAAAACGGCTCCGGCGGTTGCGATTTGCGATTTGCAGGAAACCGTCGAGGCGTTACGCGAGGCGCGTGGGATGGACCAGGTTTTGTTCGAAGAAATCGGGGCGAGGTTGAGTCAGCTGGAGGAGGCAAACGCGGGTGCGGGTACGTCGCGCCGCGACGCAGCCGACGTACCGGGCGCGCCAAACGAACCAACACCGGTAGCCTCGGTCTCGGTGCCGGCCGGAGTTTTAGTACCGGCCGTGCCTGTGTCAGGATCACCCACCGCGCTGGAACGGCTCGCCGCGGTGTCTCCCAACCCTCCGCCTTCCAGCGAGCCCAAGTCGCGGGGGGCGCGGAGTTTGTTTGATTTGGCGGCGTCGCCACAAAAAAGTACCGAAAATCGGACGGATCCGCGTTTGGCGAAACTCGAAGCGGACGTCGTTTCCATCCACGAGCGGTTGGGAGAAATGGTCGTCTCTACGAACCAGCAGAGGCGGGCGGCTCCCAACTTGCGAGATCCAAACGCGGACATGAAAGGGGGTGATGGAAATTCCAACAACTCAAACGCCCGTAGTATCTTCGCCGCCGACGCGGCGGCGGGGTTGGGGGAAACGCTGGCGGAGGCGGTTGAGCGGCTCAACGCGCGAGTTTCTTGGATTGAAAACTCGGGGCGAGGCGCGGCGGATACGGGGCGTGCGTCAGGGGCGGTCGAGGGGGCGGGGGCGGCGGTCTCAAAACAAGGCACGCCTATCAAGGACGACCGCGGAAACATTCAAGACGAGCAAGTTTCAACCTCGCAGGATGACTCGGGAGTTATTGTCGGCGCCAGCGCGGGGGATGGAGACGTGAGTACAAAAAACAAAAAGGGTGTCTTCGCGACGGAACGAGCGGCGGCGCCGGCGAAAGGCTTCGCCGATTTGAGCGATGCCGACCTGGTGCTGCGCGCGAAACAAGGCGCGGCGCGGGCGCGATATGGGGTGAGGGCGGAAGCCGCGAGGCTCGGGATTACGCTCGTGGGCATCGCGGGGGGTGACGAGGCCGGTGACGAAGACGAAAACGAAATGTTCGACCCGGCCACGGAACTCACGGCGCGCGCCTCCGCCGCGTGCGTCGCGGACAGAGAGCTCACCACCGAGCTCGCCACCGTGTGCGCTTTGGTGGAACAGGAAGAGGCGCGACGAGAGGGCCTACGTGTGGCGCTTGCAGGGGAGGGCGATGGAGTTGGAGTTGGAGTAGTATTCGGTGAGGGCGAGGGAACAGGCACGACCGAATCCGTCGCCCTTGCCGCGCGACGCGAGTGGGCCACGTGTATGGAGGCGCAGCTTCGGCGGTTGCGCGCGGCGGCGCGTGAGGCCGAGCAGAGGAATTTGGCTGCTGCTGAGGAACGGGCTGGCCGTGACACACGTACCACCGCTTACAAAGCACACACCGAAGCGCGGGCGGCAAGGGCCGAAGCGAGTTTCGCGCAACGCCTTGTTCGTTTGTCCACGCGCGTGGAGCGCGGGTTCGGGGGCGAAAACGAGGGACTCGGTTCAAATAAAATCGGTCACGAAAAGGAAAATGACACGAAAACGTTCGTCAATGCGCCGTGGGGCGCGGGGCCGGGGCTCACGACCGGTATTGCCGGGGCGGGAGGGAGTTTGTTGGGTAAACGACATGGCGACGATTGCGGGGAAAACAGTTCGAAAATAGACCGCGCGCTGAGCACCCTGGAACGCAAAGTAGAGGCGCTTTTGAAAGCGGGTAATAAGACGACGAGCGAGTTTTCGGGGTTTGGCGGTGCGCGTTCCGACGGCTTCGGCGCGACCCCCGAGTCGCGCGCGCTTGAACTGAAGTCGCTTCGCCAGATGATGAGGCATGTACAGACGGATGTCGGCTCGCTGCGCGCCGCGGTGCACGACGTGGAGATGAAGGTGGGGGCACACACCACGGGTGTGGAGCGGGCGTTGCGCGACGCGCGGTTGTCGGATCACCGCGTGGGCGCTACTGACTCGGCGAGCGCCGACGCGACGGCGGCGAGAGAAACGGCGGTCGCCGCGACGCGCGCCGCGGCTGTGGCCACGCAAACATGCGCGTCCCTGAACGAGCAAGTCGTTTTGACACAGAAGGATATAATGAACGTAAAGCAACAGGTGGATACCTTGAAACGGCACGTCGACTTAAACGTCGCGCAGTCTACGGCGGCGGCGGAGCGCGCGCGCGGACAGGCGCGAACCGCAAACGCGAGCGCCGCGATGAATGAGGCGAAAACGATTTCGCTCGCGGGGGAACTAGGCCGGGTCGCGCGGCACGTCGGGTTGGGGGGGGTCGGGGATGCGCTGCGCACGGGGGTGCTTTTCGACCCTCCACCTGAAAAGCAAACGGAGGACGCGGAGGATTCGTTCGAAATAACTGCCTTCGCGAAGGACGCTTGAGAGGTGTTTGTAAAATAAAATTAGTCGCTGGAAACGCACGAGCTCAAGTTATGAGCCTCTATACCCTCTTGCACTCCGCGCACCTGTTTTTCAGCTTGCCGTGGGGGCAAGGGTTGCACTCCGCGCAGAAGCTTTTCACCTTGCCGTGAGGGCAGGGGTTGCACTCCTTGCAGCTGCCTTTCACCTTGCCGTGGGGTCAGGGGTTGCACTCCGCGCAGTGGCGTTTCAGCTTGCCATGGGGGCAGCGGTTGCACTCCGCGCAGCCCTGTTTCAGCTTCCCGTGAGGGCAGGGTTTGCAATCCGCGCAGCCCTGTTTCAGCTTCCCGTGAGGGCAGGGGTTGCAGTCGGCGCACTTCCCTTTCAGCTTGCCGTGGGGGCAGGGGGTGCACACCTTGCAGTCGATTTTCAGCTTGCCATGAGGGCAAGGGTGGCAGTCCGCGCAGTTGGGTTTCAGCTTCCCGTGGGGGCAGGGGTTGCAGTTTGCGCATTTCCCTTTCAGCCTGCCGTGCGGCCAGGGGTTGCATTCCGCGCAATCAAGTTTCCGCTTCCCGTGAGGGCAGGGGTTGCACTCCGCGCAGTTGCGTTTCAGCTTCCCGTGAGGGCAGGGATTGCACTTCGTCACGATCCACTTGTCGCTTGAATCCAGAGTTCCAAAACTTTTCTGGGCACCAACGAAACGTGAAATCTCATCATCAATCAGTCAACGTACATATGCTCATAGTCGACGCGCCGCGTGCGTCCCGCCTCGACCCCGCGGGTCGGGTTTTGGCCGGTCACCATGTCGTACGACGAGGCGCGCGCGATGGTGACGCACTACGCGCGTTTGGGTTACGCGCGGCACGTGCAGACGACGTGCGCGACCGCGTCGCGTGTTCTTGGAAACGACCCCGCGCTTTCGTTTTGGGGCGTGTTCGGCATTGTCGCGGAGGGGAGTTATGGCGAGGCGATTACGAAACTGGAGGGCCAGCTGTCCGGCGGGGACAAAGAGATGGACCTGGCGTGCATGGCGTGTATTACGCACGCGCACAAAAGCGCGAGGGTGGTGGACTGGGAAGCCGTGGGTGGGTACGAAACTCGGATGGCGAGTGCGGAGAAAAGCGCATCGAACGGGGCGCTCGTCGAGTTTGCGTTGTTTCACCATCTCGCCGACGGCGGCGATGCCGCGAAAGCAAAGGACACAGCGAGACGAGTCTTAGCAATGGATTCAAGCGATTCAAGAGCGAAAACTTTGCTGGGGTGGATTGAGCTTACTGGGATTGGCGATGACGATCCTAATAAAGACGACGCGAACGACGCCGCGACGGCGTCGGCGGATGTCGTCTTTTCCGGGAACAACTCGCGCCGCCAGCGCGCCGCAAAGGCGCTGCGGGTGTTCGACGAACTTTTGAGCTCGCACGACTTGGGGGGCGATACCCAAATCGACGCCCTGGTGGGCAAAGCGCATTCACTAACCGCCCTGTCCCGGTACGACAACGCGGTCGACGTGATGAACGAACTCGCGGCGCGGCACCCGGGCTTCGCGCCCGCCGCGAGCGAGAAAGCCAAAGCGCGGCTCGCGGCGTGCGACTTTAGCGGCGCGCTTGAGAACGCGGAAGCTGGTTTGCATGCTGACAACGACGACACCGAGTGCCACCGGATTGTGGTGTTCCTTACCCTGACTCGTGCTGGTGATTATGCGCTGGCGCGAAAACAGATTACTGCACTAACCCTAGCCCTGGAGCGGAGAGAACCAAGAAACGTAAAGTTACTGGTAGAAACGTCGTCGCAAATCGCGCGGGTCGCGGGGGGTGATGTTGGGGTGTTACAGGCGTGCGGCATTCTGCTCGAGAAAGCCAGTGCATTGTCTCAGAAGGAGTCACCGGTCGTGTTGCTGGAAATGGCGCACCAGTTACGGTTTCTGAACAAAACAACCGACGCGCTCGCGGTTTACCGAAGATGCGCGCGTTTCGCGAACGAATCACGGGACGCGCGCGAAACGCAGACGCAAAGAATCGCAAACTCCGCGTCGTACGGCGCGGCGCTTTGTTTTCTGCGCTCTGGTGAGTTGCAGGACTGCGGTTCCGAGCTGGAGAAGTTGAAGGAAAACGGCTTCGACCAGAACGGGGTTCCATTTTTGTCTGCGCTGGCGCAGATGCAGCACCAGCGTAACCTCGCGGGCGCCGACGAAACCGCAAACGCGCTTGAAAAAGCCCTTTCGCTTTTTTTTCAAAACGTAAACAAACTCCCGCCGGCGGTTGACTTTTTCCTCGCCGCCGACCCGGACACGATTTGCCGGTGCGCGTTGCTGTTCACGGAACGCGACTTCACCGGTGAGATGATCGGTGTGAGTAATGGTGCTTCATCTTCATCAGGCCGGGACACAAAAGCTTGTGCGGACTCAGAAAACAACACCAACTCGGTCGATCTGGACACCACGCGGTCCGCGTCGCCGCGAAATTCGCGAACCCTGGAAGCCCTGTGCGCGCGCGCGCCCGGTTTGATCATGGCGCAGGAGTTTTTAATGCGCGCGCGGTTCGCGTCCGGGTCCGTAGACGCCGCGCAGCGCACCGCGGAAGTGCTGCTACAGCTGAAGGAGAATCACGCGGAGGCGCACGTCATGCTGGGCCGGATACACGTCGCCAAAGGTGACCTCGACGCGGCGCGGCGCGCCCTGGACGCGGCGACTGCAAATGACTTTGCGGTGCGACAAACAACCGCGTACTTGGTCGTGTCCGCGCAATGCCGTGCCGCATCGGGGGACACTGCCGGGTCCTTGGATGAGCTGGAGGCGGCTATGAGCAGACCGGGCGTGCGTGTAGCGATGAAAAGAGGCACCAGCTCGGTTCCCGTGTCCACCGCGGACCGAGCGTCGATTTTCGTGTCGTACGCAAACGCGCTGCACTCTTTGCACAAAGCCGATGAGGCGGAAATGGTTTTGGACGAAGCCACTTCTGTTTTTGCGGGAACTACGGTTGAAATCTTTGTCATGATCGCACGGTGCGAAGCCGCAGTGAAAAGAGGTGATGACACCAAAGCCCTTCGCGCGCTGGCAAGCGTCACCCCGACGTCTCCGCACTACCCCGCGGCGACGATGGCGCTGGCGAAGGTTCACTTGAAAAGCCGGAACGACCCAAAGGCGTTCATCCGGTGCCACGTGGATTTAGCGGAACACAAGCCTGGTGATGTCAACTCGTGGCTGTTACTGGCGGAGGCGTATGGCACGGTGGGGGCGCCTTGTGAGTCCGTCACGGCGCTTGAAAAGGCACAGGCGCTGACACCGAACGACCCGGAAATCGCGCGCACGCTCGGCGCGGCGTGCGTCGCGACGCACGCGTTTCAAAAAGCACGAAACTTTTACGAACTCGCCGAGCGGCTGTGGAGCGAAGTGACCGTTGGTCCCTCCAGAGAAAGGAGCACAACTAGCACAACTAGCAGCACTAGTCCGTATGGAAGCAGTCCGTATGGAAAGCACACGACGAGCCGAGCTGGCATGCGCATGGAGCTTGCGGTGTTGTATAAGCGCTTGCGCCGATTCGACGACGCGGAGCGGGTGATTTTTTCGCTTGTCGGTTCTGAGTTTGGGGACATTCAAGAAGGGTCACGAGACGACGACCAAGCACAGCGGTTACAAAAGAACACCCCGAACCTGTCCTCCACCGAAATCGAGAGAAACGTAAACGCGCTCAAGCTTCTGTGTGCTGTGAAAACGCAGCGCAACGACCAGGCCGGGTACTTACGCGCGTTGCGCAACGTCAAGGTTTTCCAAGAGATGTGGGTCCAGAAGGTACGTATTTTATTATTTCCCAAATCCCGCCTCTCTGTTTTATCGAAGCTGGTGACTGTTGTCCATACATCGCGATACACAAGACTGACACTTTCTTTTATTTATCTCAGGCGCAAAGGGGTTTGGGCGAGACGTCCCAAAAATTCGTCGACTCGGCGAAACGCGCGTTGTCCAAAACCTGCGCTGAGCTTGCGTTGCGGTACGCGTCCTTCCACGACCTGGAAACAAGCTTAAAACTATACGACGAAGCCCTGATGCATGACAAAAATAGTTTAACAATAATGAGCCAAGTCGCGGATTTGAAACTCAACGTGGGCGATGCGGCCGGCGCGGAGATTGTTTTGCAGCAAATTACCCGGCTCGACGCCGAACACGAAACCGCCAATCTGATGCTCGCCGAACTCATGTTCCTACGCGACGACGTGGACGGCGCGGTTTTTCACTTCCGAGAGCTGCTCACGAAAAACCCAAAGCACACCACCGCGCTGGCGCAACTCGCCAAGCTGCTGCACCGGGCGGGGAGACTGGAGGAGGTAAGTATTGTATTTACCAATTCCCAAGGCTGATTTCCCATACATGACTGACACTTTTCTTTTACAATCACAGATTGATTTTTTCTTTGAAAACGCAGAGCGCGCGCTCGGCGGCGCGCAAAGAGCGCGGCCCAACCCCGGCTTTGCTTTCGCCAAGGGCTTGGTCGCTAAGTCGAACCGAAACTGGGACCAGGCCCTTGAGTACTTCAACCGGTGTCGTCAAGACCCGTTTTTTTTTGTCGAAGCGACGTACGAAATGACCGAGATTTACCTTGCGCCGTTTAGCTTCATGACCAAGAAGTTTTCAACGCTCGACGCGAACACGAAGAAACAGCGCGCGATCGCGGCTGAGCAGATCTTACGCGAGGTTTCGGATCAGCGAATCGAGCCGAGACACACCATTCTCAGTGCGTACTGCTTGATGAGCTTGGGTGAGGCTAAGTTGTTGGACCAGGCCTTCGAGCTGTGCGCCCAAGTGATATCGCGCGACGCCGACAACGCCCCGGCGCTGCTCGCCACCGCGGCGTGTTTCGATTTGCAGAAGCTCGGCGCCAAAGCGAAGGCGCAGGTGAAGCGCATCCAGAAACTGCCACGCAGAGCGGACGAGGCGGAGGCGTTCGAAAGCGCGTGGCTGGTGTTAGCGGAACAAGCGTTCGACGCAGGGAAGGTAGACGTCGCGCAGGACCTTTGCCAGAAGTGCTTGCGGTTCAACAAAAGCTGTTCCGAGGCTTGGGAAATCATGGGTATGATTTGCGAGCGAGAAACGACCTCGATTGACGCCGCGGAGTGTTACGAAAACGCGTGGCGACACTGCAAGCAGAACGACCCTGGAGTAGGGTTCAAACTCGCCTTCGTGCTGTTCAAAGCGCGAAGCATGGTACAGTGCGTGGACGTGTGCCGAGCGGTGCTTCAGAAGTTCCCGGAGTACCCGAAAATAAAAAAGGATATCATGAAGAAGGCGCAGATGGCGATCAAACCGTAGCTAGCGGGTGTGTAGGGGATTATTGGAAGGTAGCAGGTATGACGGATTAATTTTAGGTATGACACAGTAGCTCACCACGTAAGACCCCCATGTAGCACAACGTACATGTACTTCTCGTATGAAGCATAAAAAGCACCGTCCAAATTAGTCCAGCTCGCTTCCCAACTCGGCGGCGCCGCGAAGGGACGGTTTCAGAAACGTCGCCGTGACGACTGGTTTTGGTTTTGGTTTTGAGTTAGTTTGGTGTTCCCCGGTATCTCGTACAGCACTCGCCGTGTCCTGATTTCCCTCCGTACACTGACCGCTGTCCGTTGTGCTTTCTTCTTCGGCTAAACCACCATCCTCACTTGCAATCGTCCCAGGTTCGATTCCGTCGTTGTCGGGACTGCCGCGCTTCGGACCGCCACATATCTCCCGCCACTTTCTTTGGTTTTCGGTTTCCCCGGCGCGCGCGAATTCCTCCGCCGCCGCGACTGCCGCGGACGCGGAAGCCTTCGCCTTGGCCTCGGCGTCGTCCTGTTTAACACTGCGCGCGGTGCTGGTCACAGGTTGTTCAAGCAGCTCATCAGGTGGAGTCTCCTCCATCGAAGAAGTGGCAGTGTCAACGCTCTGGTCACTTGAAACAACCGACTCGCGCGGTTCCGTAACCGTCGTCTCACCCACATCCGTCTCCGCCAAAGGTTCCTCACCCGTCTCCACCTCCGGCTCCGTAAACGCCGGCGCTGGCGCCTTCACCGCCGGGCGCACCGGCAGCGTGATTTCCAGAGATTTCGTTTTCTTGTCGAACTTCGCGTTGCCGTCGTTTGACATCACCGTGAAGGGCAGGGAAAGGTCCAACAGATAGATCCCGGGAACCCGAAAGAAAACGCGCGCGTCGCCGACGTCCAGCTCCGCGGTTGCCATGGAGTCAAGCAAAGGACACTGCGATGGGTAAAACAAAGTGTCAATCTTGAAAGCCATATGTGTATTACGTAACTACGGGCTCCCCAATCGGCAGAGGTAATAACCGTCCCTTCGCAGGACGAATATGGGAACACAAGTTGTCGGCAAATTTGGGAAACGTAAAAACACGCACCTCCACCCGGAGCACCAACGAGTTCGGCCGCGTGTCTGAATGCCGTCGCTCCGCTTCACGCGACGCGCTCCCCACCCCGAACTGCTTGCTCATGTCCTTCCCGGTATCCCGGTGAATTACTGTGTGTTTGGGGGTGGTTTCGCCGTTTGCGTTTTTCGCGGGCGCCTCTTCTTTTTTGGATTCGATTTGTTTTTTCGTCCCGCCGAGCGCTTTGTCGAACCTGAACCCGCTTTCGGTGGCGGAACTTTGAGACTGCTCGGCAATAGGAGGGATACGGCCTTTAGGCCCTGAACCCTCACCACCCCCCCCCCCACCTTTCTTGCCTTTCAGCGCCTGTACCCCGGGTCCCGTTTTCGGGCCCATGAATGTCTTTTTAGGCAACGTGAAGTCCATTTGGTACGTCTTCCCGAAAGCTTTGTTCACCGCTTCAATCGCGGTTTCCACGACCATCGTTTGTAAGCGCTCGTCCGTTTGCGTCAACTGGAACGTGCGTTCCGAGACGCAAAAGTCATAAGCCACGCACACCTCCCCTTGCTTATCGACTTCGTCGTGCGGCTGCCCCAGCGTGTGCGGCACGCTCCACTGCAGCCCCCCCGGTCGCTTTTCACTCGTGGCGTCCGCGACCTTTTCGCTGTGACACACGTTGACGAAGGCTTTGTGTTTTCTCCCTTTTTCCGGCGGTTGTTTTTCCGTCTCCGATCCACGATCGCTTCCCTCGTCACCCTCCTTACTAACCTCCTGCTCCTCCTGGAACGTCTTCGCCACGAACCCTGGTTTGGGCATGATGAGCTGTACGTCCTTGCCATACACCTGTTCTATTTTGCCCTCCATCTCCAGCTGTTTAAGGTACGCATCGCTCTCGGCTTTGTTTTTCGGATCCGAGATCTCCTTCGCGTACTCCGCGAACATCTTCTTGAACGTTTCATCTTTAAACGCGGTTTGGAACTTATCCACCTCATCAGAGGTGAGGTTCAGGTTCTCCAGGCCACTGTGCGCGTTTTCCATCGAGAGTAGGTGGTGGGTGCGCCGTCGGTGGGGCCCGTCAACGCGCCCGCCGATCTGAATTGAAAACGGCACCGAAGCGGTCAACGAAAAAAAACGAAAGTGCCAAATTGGAATTTTCGGTTGTGACTCAGCACACGTCGCCCATTGTCGATGGCGACGGACGCGCCCGCGGGTGCGGAGACGCACACCCCCCGGAAGGTGATCATCGACACCGACCCCGGGGTGGATGACACGTTCGCGATATTGCTCGCGCTGCGGTCGCCCGAGATCCAGGTTATCGGGCTGACGACTTTGTTCGGCAATGTGAGCACTAGCACGGCGACTCTAAACTCCCTCCACCTTCTCGAGCGGTTCGGAAGGAGTGACATTCCGGTGTACGAAGGCCACCACACCTCAATCGATGGGGCTTTGAAGCCGCACCTAGCGGACTTCGTGCACGGCGACGACGGGTTCGGGAACACCGGTGTGCCGGTTGTTTCCGGCAAAGCCGTGCCCAACGTCTCGGCCGCAGAGTTCATCGTAAAGATGGCGAACGAATTTCCAGGCGAAATCACCGTCATCGCGCTGGCGAGCGCCACGAACCTGGCGCTGGCGCTGGCGCTGGACGGAAACGCGATTATTCAAAATTTGCACCAAATAGTACACCTTGGCGGTGCGTTCTTCACCAACGGCAACGTTAATGCGAGCGCGGAGGCTAACATTTTCGGCGACGCGCTGGCGGCGGATTTGCTGTACGGAAGCGGCGCCAACGTGTTGGTGGTGGGTTTGGACGTGACGCAGAAACTGAAGTTCACGGAGAAAGATCTGGAAAGGCTCGCCGTCGTGACTGATACGCATACAGAAAATGCCCGCCCTAAAAAACGCCCTTCCGATGTATCGCTGCACGAAACCAACGAGCACACCTTATTTCTTCACCACATCGCAAAGTTCTACCAGGCGTTCCACGCGCGCACCACCAACTTCGAAGGGATCTTCATGCACGACCCGGCTTGTGTACTTTTGGCGTTTCGCGCCGATTTATTTAAAACGAAAAAAGGCCCGGTCCGCGTCGCCACGAGCGGACTTTTGAAAGGCCAAACCGTGTTGGACACCGGGGATAAAAAGTGGACCTTCACCAACGAATGGAGCGACCGGCCGTCAGTTGAAGTCGCGCTGGACGTGGACGTGGACAAGGTAATGAAGCTGTTCAGGGAGAGGTACGGAATAGCGTAAGTAGGCACTTCTTAAATCAACTTGTTCTCACTATTAGGGTACGCCGTTCGCTACCGCCCACTCCAGTATGTGCCCGGTCGCTTCTTCGCGCGTGGTCCGGTCCCACGGGCAGCCGTTCGCGCGCAACCACTTGAGTATCTTGAGGCGCCCGTAAACAGCCGCAGACAAGCACGTCATCTCGTTCCACGGGCAGCCGTTTGCGCGCGCCCACTGCAGCACCTCGAGGTTCCCGCCCCACGCCGCCCTGCAAAAGGGCGTGTCCCATGACCAACCGTTAGCGCACTCCCACAGCAGCATCTCGAGGTGTTCGCCCCCCGCCGCCGCCGAGTACGTTGTCCAGTCCCATGGCCAGCCGTCTGCGCGCAGCGCCTTCAACTCCTCGAGATTTCCTGTCCTCGCCGCTGCCTCACAAAGGAATTCTTGACGCGACAGGTGACCTTGCCGTTGCAGGCGCCGCAAAACGCTCAGGCATCCAAGGTTCCTTGCTTCATTCTCCTCCATCTTTTCAAACCGAAGCCCCGTTTCTGCCACCGCATCGCGCATCCCGCGGCTCAACACGCGGAGCCGTGCGAGATCGGCGGGATCGTCGAAATACTCAGATCTCAGAATGTGGGTGGCGACGTGGTGATCGGGCAGGCCGGGGATGGCTTCTTGCACGTCGGACTGTTGCGTATCGGTCGCGAGCGCTGCGTGCACCATTCGGAGCGCGCGCTTGACAGCGCCATCGAATAATTTAAAGAGCATAGAGAGCATGTTGGTCAGCGGTGGCTGGGTGTCGTGTGCGCGTCGTTGTGCGTCGAGGCTTCCCAGAAAAGCGTTACTCGTCGGGACTCCCGAAAAGAAAACCTCGACAGTTCAACGAAATGTCGAACGAAAGAGGCGGCATAGTGTGATCGCTCTCTCTGTTCACGGCTCACTCCTCGCGGCGCAGTCGCCTCACCGCGGTTTTGGAGACACGGGTAGTGTTCGCAAAAACTGGTCTTTGCCATGGAGACCGCTTTGGTACCCGCAGCGAGTAAAGCCCCTACGAAAGGGATGAAGAACACCGTGATGTCGGTTTCCCGATTCGCGGTGGTTTGTTGGGCCGCGATCACCGCGTACACGATTCGTTTGCACGCGGTGACCGTGTACGGCCGCGTGATTCACGAGTTTGATCCTTGGTTCAACTTCCGCGCGACGCAGTACCTGGTGACACATGGGTGGCGGAAGTTCTTCACGTGGTACGACCACGAGAGCTGGTACCCGCTGGGAAGGCCGGTGGGGACCACGATTTTTCCGGGGATGCAATTCACCGCGGCTGGGATTTACAACTTATTGAACTTGTTGGGATTCCAAGTATCACTCAACGACGTGTGCGTGTTCATCCCGGCCGGTTTCAGCATACTCGCCACGCTTTTCACCGCACTCATCGCCAGGGAAGCCGCGCAGCCGAAACACAAACACACCGCGTTTACCGTAACCGCCGCGATCATGGCGGTAATTCCCGCGCACATCATGCGCAGCGTGGCGGGCGGTTTCGATAACGAATCCGTCGCGGTGACTGCGATCGTTTGTGTTTTTTTCTTTTGGATTCGCTCCTTAAGAACGGAAAACAGCTGGCCGTTTTCGGTAGCAGCAGCCATCGCATACGGGTACATGGTCGCCGCGTGGGGAGGGTACACGTTCGTGTTGAACATGGTGGGCGTGCACGCCGCCGTGCTTTTCCTTTCCGGAAACTTCACCTGGAATTTATACGCCGCGTACTCCGTGTTTTACGTCGTCGGGTACGTGTTGCGTGCTTCCCAAATCCAGGCACACTGTTTTACCGAAGCTGGCGACTGTTCGGACCGATTACTCTGACTGTTTGTCCATACATCGTCCAATACACGCCCAATACAACACTGACACTTTTCTTTCACAACAACAGCACCACATTAGCAGTCCACGTACCTGTCGTTGGGTGGACCCCTTTCCGGAGCATGGAACAAATCGGGCCGCTTTTTGTGCTCGGCGCGGCGCAACTTGCGGCGGTTTTGTTTCGCCAAAAGAGAAAACTCTCCGAACGCGAGTACTCGCGGTTTCGCAAACGAGTCGTGCTTTGTTCCGTGATCGGCGGTTTCGTATCGTTGGTAGTGCTGGACGCCACTGGCGTCGTGGGCGGACTCTCCGCGCGCGTCCGGTCGCTGTTCGTGCCGCACACGCACACCGGGAACCCCCTAGTTGATTCCGTCGCGGAACACCAAGCCACGCAAGGCGACGTGTACTTGAAGGTAAGTATTTCCCACATTCCACACACCGCCTCCCTGATCGGCCCGATTACCCTAACTGTTTACTCATACACATTACGAGAGACTGACACTTTCTTTTTTATCGTATCAGTACTTCGATTTCCTCGTCGTGGCGTTTGCCCCCGCCGGCGCGGTCGCGTGCGTGGCGAACAACCGCTCGCCCGCGCGTGTTTTCGTGGCGGCGTATTTTTTAATAGCAGGCTACTTCAGCGCGAAGATGGTGCGTTTGGTGCTTCTGTTAGGGCCCGCCAGCGCGATATGCGCTGGTATCGCCATCGGGGGCGTCGTCGACTGGATCGCGGACGAGGCGAACACTTTTGCCGAAGTGGCCAACGGCGGGTTCAAAAAACCCACAGCGAAAACCGACGACCCCCCCGGTACCGCGATTGTCGGGCCGGGTAACAGCCAAGCTAACGGGAAGAAGGAAGGCATGAGCAAGCCAGTAGGAAGAGCGACACGGCGGGCGAACGAAATGAGCGCGAAGAAGAAGAAATCGAACGGGGGCGGCGCTTCCGGCGAGTTCCGAATCGCGGAGGCCCCTAGCTTGATCCGTTTGTACTTTGCGGAACACGTTTTTGTCCGGAAATCAATCGCCGCCGTGGCGTTGGCGTTTCTGGTAACCACCGGGCGGTCCTTCGTCGCGCGGTCGCATGTCATGGCGCAACACATGTCCGAGCCCTCCATCGTGTTGCGCGGATACGCCCCAACCGGCGACAGCGCGATTTTAGATGACTTCCGAGAAAGCTACTGGTGGCTGCGGGACCACACCCCCGAAGACGCCCGGGTCATGGCGTGGTGGGACTACGGGTACCAGATCTCTGGGATCGCAAACCGCACCACGATCGCGGACGGCAACACGTGGAACATGGAGCACATCGCGCTGCTCGGGAAGTGTTTGGTGTCACCGGAAGAAATAGGGCACCCTATCGTGCGCCAGCTCGCGGACTACGTGCTGGTGTGGACCACGAGGTACGCGGGCATGCCGGGGGACGACCTGGCCAAGGCGCCGCACATGGCGCGGATCGCGGGGTCGGTGTATGACGACGTTGTTCAGGAGGGTTTTTTTGTGGACGAAAAAGGCAACCCGAGCGACTCCATGCGAGAGTCGTTGTTGTTCAAGCTCAGCGCGCACGGCATGGTACCAGACGTCCCGCCCCCGACGCACTACGAAGAGGCGTTTTCGTCCAAGCACAAGATGGTGCGCATTTGGAAAGTGAAAGACGTGGACCTTGAGACGAAACGAGCCACCAACCAGGGTGAGCACAAAAAATGCGACGCAGGGGGGTGGTACTGCCCGGGGGAGTACCCCGAGGCGCTGAGAGAAGTGCTCAGCACGAAGAAAGACTTCCAGCTAGACCGTTGATGTTTTAAACGACCCGCCAAAAAACAATTTGCACTTTTGCTCTTCCCAGATAATTTTTGTCTCGAACACTTTTCCAATGTTTTCTGTCGTTTCATGAGATCAGACCGATGGCGCGCATGGGGTCAGGGCGGCGGTATCCCGCCGCCGGGGTTATGGTGCCTGTAATTGTGGCGGCCGTGCTTGTGCTCGGGATGCTCCCGGGCGCGAGCGGTGGGATTGTGTCGCCCACGGTGACCGTGGTGTCGCGTTTAGATGCGCCTAAACCATGGGTGGGCGAGCAGATGGTATACATCAACGAAACGTTGAACACGGACTTGATTGAAGGCACGCTTGCGCTTGGCGGAGGCTTTTCTTTGGTGCTTAACCACGACATCTTGCCAAGACTGGCGCCAGTCAAGCCAATGTTCACGATCTGCATGTCGTTGTTCCTAACGAACGACCCTAGCCACGACACGCATGTTGGGATTTTCTGGAAGGGCGAGAACAACGACGACCGGACGCCGAGCGCGTGGCTTGTGCCGGGGTCCACGCACGTGACGTTCCGGGTCTCCACAAAGACATCCACGGAGGTGTGGGGCACCTCAACGGTGGGGCTGCCAGTCAGGAAGTGGTGCCACATCGCATTTTCGCTTGAAAACAGAATCATGCGGTTTTACATAGACGGAACGCTGGACGCCGCGGTTTCGGTTCCCGATTCCGACGTCGTAACCAACAATGGGAACTTGCACCTAGGCAAGGACCCGAAAAATCCCGGGTTCGCGGGGTTCATTGGCGATGCTAAGATGTGGCCGTTCGCACTTAGCGACGAGGACACCAATCAACTCGCCGCGGTTGCTTTGCATCGCGCGCCTGACTTCGACGGCGAGCCGCAACGGGACGCGGCGCGGCGGGCCGCGACGTTTGGCGAAATCGATGACCGGCGAGCGAAGCACTTCCAAAAGGTCATGGACAGGGAACACGGTGCTGTTGATTTCCAAAGTGAAGATGACGTGCGAAACACTCCGGCAGGCAGCGGCGTGGATGGACACACTGTTGACAGTAGTGTAGACACTGTCCACGGTGTGCACTCCAGCGCTACCGCCAAAACGGCATTACACACGGAGGATCACCTCGCGGCGTACGCCTCGGAGCAGTTTTTACTCGGCGATGAAAAGCGCGCGCGCGCTTTGCGACTTTTGGACAACTCTAAACAAAGACAGTCGTTAGACGTCGCGGCGCGCGGTTTCGATGACGCGATGCACCACCTGGCAAGCAGCGCCGCTGCTGGAAACGCACAGGCGCGTTTAACCTATGCGGCGATGCTAGAGCACGGGTACGGCACTCGGAACGTTTTGTCCAAACCCGGACGCGCGTTGTACCACCGCCTCCTCGCCGCCGCCGCCGGGGACCCGCTGGCCAGGCTGGCGATGGGTGCTGCTACGTTGGTCGCCGGGCTGAGCTGGGAAGGCGACGTTTCGACCCGATTCCGTGCATCGAGCACACCGTCCACACACGAGCACCAATCAAACAACCCACCATCCCCGTACCAGTCAAACCCAAAGTGCCAACTCGCGCTGCACTACTTTTTCCACGCCGCGCAAACGGCGTTCGAGGAAAGCGCGATGCCCGGTGGCCAGGTGAGGGTTGAAAAAGGGCGGTTGAGCGAAAACACGCGTCGCGCTAGGGGTGATCTGCGCGGCGAAACCGATGACCGAGTCGAGTACCTCGCACGCGCGGCGGACTTGGGTGACGCGCGCGCCATGCTGGCGATGGGGAATTCGTATTACTGGGGGCACTTCGGGTTACCCCTGGACCACCAACGGGCGTTGGGGTTTTACCGGCGCGCGCATTCCGCGGGCGAGCTGCGGGGAACCGTCGGGGTGGCGAAGATGGTTCTGAAAGGCGAAGGCGGTTCGCGGAACACCACGGAGGCGCTTGAGTACTACGAAAACGCGGCGAAACGCGGGGCCTCGGACGCGCTGAACGGGTTGGGGTACCTTTACTTTTACGGCGAAAGCGGAGACGAAGGGACGATGACGGTTGGAGATGACGAATTCGGGGATGCAGCGACGACGGTTGCAGAAAACGAACGCTCTTCCGTACAGTCTTCTGTCAACGATCCTGTGGAGCCGCCGCGCTCCGCCAACCGAATAAAAAAGAACGACACCGCGGCGCTTGCGTATTTCACCGAAGCCGCGGCGCTCGGGAACGGCGACGGTTTGGTCAACGCGGGTATGATGTTGCGGTCCGGTTTGGGTGCTCCGGTTGACGTAAAAGCCGCACACGCGTTTTTCGTGCGATGCGCGGACTTACCGGGCGAGCACAGCGCGTGTGTTTACCAAGCCGCGCTGATCGAGGCGACGGGCGAGGGCGGCGTCCACCGGGACTGCGCGCTCGCGGCGCGACGTCTGCGCGCCGTCGCGGAGAGCGGGCGGTGGATGACATCGTCGGGCGAGGGCATGAAGGCGCACTTGGCAAAGGAACACCACGCCGCGGAGTGGGCCTACCTGTACGCCAGCGCGGGCTCAGCACCAGCCGCGGTGTTCAACGCCGCCTGGCTGAACGAGGGGACGGCGCGGGCCTTACGGGTTACGCGACGATTTTTGGATTCTGGTGCAGAGGCGTATTTTGGAGATGAAGACGGCTACGATGATGCCATTGATGAAGAAGGAACCAGTCACGACGACTCCGACGTTGACACGAAGACGTCGGATTGGCTTGTTTTTTTACGCGAAAAACGATCCACCAGCGCGTTTCGTCGGCATGCCCTGCGCCTGGTCTCGGATCCAGACGCCGACGTCGCGATGCAGGCGTGGGCGTGGAACGCGCTCGGGGATTGTTTTTACTTTGGCGAACGGAGGGCGGGCGGGTGCCCGAGAAACTTCCAAAAGGCGCTCAAGTCGTACCGCCGCGCGAATGCCTTCGCGCGCTTGGCGATTTCGTTGCACACCGAAACTGAAGCCTCAAATGTCACCAAGGCCACGAGGGAATCTGCCGCGCGCGCAGCGGAAGACACGGGCACGGCGCTTGACCCCATGCGACTGGTAACAAACGCGTTGTCATCCGAGGCGTGGATGCGGTTCGCGGGTGAAGGGTGTGCGCGCGACGCGCGTTTCGCGAAGGGTTTACTGAAACAAGCGCTCGGGCTGGGGGGGTGGCGGGAACTCGTCGCGCTGGTGCCTGCGTACGTCGCGCTTACTGCGTTTGAGTTTGAAAACAGTGCGTGTTTATGCTTAACAGGTACTGCCTGTCCCTACCCGTTGGTTTCGAGTTTTTTGGGGGGGCGTCGGGATGGGCATCGGGAAAAAGCAAACGACGATTTCAAAACAATCGATTCCAAAAAATCCCAACCCAAAAGGTTGCCCCTCGCCGGTTTCGCCCTGCGTTCCGTGAGCGACGCGTTGGCCTTTTTAACGTCAATCGAGGAGTCGGTAACGAACTTCTTTGATACCTGGAAGTTCACGCTGACCCTGTTGTGGTCCGTAGGGTCCGCCTGCGTCGGCGCCGCGGTCGGGTGGAGGCTCGTCGTCCGGCCGTTTTTCACAGCGCTTGTTGACCGGGTTCGTATCTTTGAAAACGCGAGAAACGAAAACGCGATCGACGACGCGATCGCCGCGGGCAACGCGGGCGGGACGAGTATGGAAGAAATGATGCTCCGAATAGAGCGCATGCGTGCCGAGACGGCGGAGAGGGAGGCGCAGGCCAACGCAGCAGCCGAAGTGCACGGAGAAGAGAGCGACGACGAACACGAAACAGAAACGATTGACCTGCGCGCGAATATGAGAGCAGCGTCGATGGAAGAGCGTAGTTTGTCCGAGACGAGACATTCGGTTGACGCCGAAGCGAGTCATGATGAAGGGGGAAGCGTTCACATCAACACATCCAACGATTCTATTGCGAACGTCACGAACACGACGGAAGCGTTCGTGGAAGGGCAAGTTGCGGATGCAGGGGAGGGGCGAACAGAGACGGAAACGTAGGAGCGCTAAGCGCTTGAGAGAAGAGTTGAAAGAGAGCACAAAGTGAGGAAGTCGTCGTTTTCTCTAGTAACATGGTACCCTATATTTGCCTTGCGTTGACCGCGCCGGCCGCAAGAAGCGCCCGCACAACCGCGTGATGGCCGCGTTGAGCGGCTATGTGCAGCGGCGTCACGCCGTTATATATCGCCTTGTTGACGTCCGCGCCCGCCTCGATCAGCGCCCGCGCTACCGCCTCGTGGCCTTCTTGAGCGGCCATGTACAGTGGCGTCACGCCGTAATCAGCCACCTTGTTGGCGTCCGCACCCGCTTCGATCAGCACCCGCACCACCTCCTTGTGGCCCCATTAGGCGGCGATGCCCAGCGCCGTCCCGCCGTCATCTTTTGCCTTGTTGACGTCCACATCCGCCTCGATCAGCGCCCGCACCACCGCCTTGTGGCCTTTTTCCGCAGCCTTGATCAGCGGCGTCGAGCCGTCATTCGTCGCCTTGTTGATGTCTGCGTCTGCCTCGATCAGCGCCCGCAATACCACCTCGTGGCCAAATTGAACGGCCATGTACAGTGGCGTCGCGCCGTCATCCGCCACTTTGTTGATGTCTGCGCCCGCTTCGATCAGCACCCGCACTGCCTCCACATGACCTGCTCCGGCGGCTATGAACAGCGGCGTCACGCCGTTAACTACCACCTTATTAACGTCCGCGCCCGATTCGATTTGCGCTTGCACTGCCGCCTCGTGGCCCTTTGCAGCGGCAATGTGCAGCGGCGATCCATGTGCAGCGGAGACAACGCCATTATGCTCCGCCTTGTTGCCTTTGTCGGGTGCACATTTTAATATCCACGCCTGCAGCTTCTTGTGCCCGTTCTCCGATGCTGATAACTCACACGTATCAGCGTCCCACGGGCAGCCGTTCTCGCGCGCCCACTGCAGCACCTCGAGGTGCCCGCCCTGCGCCGCCCCCAAGCTCGTTTCTGCGTCCCACGGGCAGCCGTTCGCGCGAGCCCAATGTAGCACCTCTAGGTGCCCGCCCCACGCCGCGTAGTAGCACGTCCCCTCATCCCACGGGCATCCGTTCGCGCGCGCCCACTGCAGCACCCCGAGGTGCCCGCCCCTTGCCGCAATCCAGCACGTTTCTGCGTCCCACGGGCAGCCGTTCGCGCGCGCCCACTGCAGCACCTCGAGGTGCCCGCCCTCCGCCGCTTTCGTGCACGTCCACTCTTTCCAGGGGCAGCCGTTCTTGCGCGCCCACTGCAGCACCCCGAGGTGCCCGCCCCGCGCCGCGTACGTGCACGTGTCCGCGTTCCACGGGCAGCTGTTTTCGCGCAACCACTTCAGCACCAGGAATTGTCCGCCCTGAGCCGCGAAGATGCACAAGTCTTCGTTAAACGTCACATGACCGCGCCGATGCAAGCTTTTCAGCGTGCCTAAGCATCCGCGCTCCGCGGCTTCATCAGGCGTAAGCTCTTTGACCGAGCCCTTCATTCCCTTCTCCCCTATGGCGTCGCGCATCACCTTAGCGAAATCTCGAAATCCCGCGAGTTCTGCGGGTGAATAGGATGGAGCTCGCCCGAAGGCGGAGTTCGAGACGGTTGCGTGCGCGTCGGGTTGATATATGGCCGTCGCGATACGACTGTGTGCGGGAGTATCGGAGCTACGTTGGGGTTTTGGGGCCATCGCGGAGGGTGTCGTGCGCGGATGTTGTGGCTGTAGATCTCAGTTTTCTGGGACGTTACGAAGACGAGTCAAAAACGTATTGAAAGCAGTTTCGCATCAAGCATCTCGATCAAAATGCAAACTCGATCAAACCGAAACTGCGTCCGTTCAACGTCTTCGGGAACCTTGAGTTTTCGTTAAATGCGATTGCCGAATTCTTCAGTGATCACTGGCGCACCCAACGTATGGACGCTGCGATGGATCCGACCTCCGGTACGGTTCCCGAGGCGGCGCCCTCGGCGCCGTCTGTGCCCGAGCCCGTCCCAACGCCGGTCCCCACAGAGCCGACGGTACGTCCCGCCACCCGATCTTTGCCTTGACATTGAGCCGCATTTTCGCGCCATTCGGTCTGTGCATCCGGCGCCCAACGCGATCTGACCGCCGTCGTCCCCCACGTCCCGCTCTTTCACCTCGCAGGCGCCCGAACCCACTGACCCAAGCACGGAGACACCCGCGGATACCCCCGTGCCTGTCGCGGAGCCTGTTGCGGCGACTGTGGAGACACCCGCACCCGTGGCCCCGGCCGCCGACGCGACCGCGACCGCGGAGACCGCCGCTGCCCCGATTGTCGAGCCCGCCCCGGCTGCGCCTGTGGCCACGGACCCCCTTCCCATCGAGGAGCCGAAAGAACCCACCGGTCGTTCCGTACGCAAGCGCTGGCGCGGGGTTGAGGACGCCGGCGACGCCGGTCGCGCCACGCAAAGCGCGCGTACCGGGGGCTTGCTCACCACGGCGAGTGGCCGGCAGGCTTTGAAAGCGGCAGAGGAGGACGCGGTGTTTCGGCGCGAGCGGATTCTGGACGTGTACCACTGTGTGGAGAGCCTTTGCTTTTACACCGCGAAGGAAATAAGCGCGCAGACCGTGGTGGTGGACGGGGTGTTGACGCTTCGTATTCCGCACGGGGTAACCAACATGTGCGTGTGCGTCGGCGATTTGCTCGAGACGTTGCCAAAGCACGTTTTGGCTTTGCGTTTTTTATCACCAACAAACGCGGAACAGTGGTTCCCGTCGAAACACACGCACTGGGGCTTGGAAACCTCGGACGGGCTGCCGGAGTACGCAAGACGCGCGCTGTCCTTGCTGGAAACGCTTTGCGACGTCGCGGCGAGCGGGAAGCACCGGCGCTTGTACCAGAAAATATCGAGCGACGTCGTGCAGAGCGCGCAAGACTTGGCGCTACTGGCCAGTCTTGAGCTGGCGAGTAAGAAGAAGATCAAGCGCAAAATCGGTGCGTCGACGCCGTCAGCGGAGTCGGTCGCGGATGCGAAGCAGTTTTTGGAGCTGGCGAAAACCGCGGCGCAGACCCTCAAGTCGGTGTGTACGCTTTACGAGTGGCGCGATCCGTACGTCGCCGCGGCGGCGGCGGCGTGGCCTCCTCGCATGAACCGAAAGCCGGACGGCGCGCCGGGCAGTGACACGTTGCTTGATGCGGTGGTCAACGGTGCGTTCGTGGCGCTGCGAAGAGCGACGCCCCCTCCAGGGGTGGGGATTGTCAAGTCAGTCGCTGAGGTTGCGCCGGCCCGAGCGCTCCTAGCGGGCGCCGCGCGCTTGGCGGGCGTGGAAGGCGCCGCCGGGGTGTTGGCCAAAGGCGGCGTGGACCGGTTGCGGCCGGTGTTGCGTTTAGGGCTAGCAGCGGTGAGGCTAGCGGCGGCGACACCTGAGGACCCCGCGCCTGTCGTGGCGAGGGCGGCGGCGGAGGCGGCCTGGGCGGAGGCGGCGGCCGCCGGCGCCGCGGCGGTCGCCGCCGGCGCGACGCAATCCGCCGAGGCCGGAGACGCGAACGGCGCGGCGGCTGATGATGCAAACACCGAGCCTTTAAGAATTCCATCCCTCACCGCCTTCGCCACCGAAGATCAGCGAAACGCCATGGAGGCCAGGAACGCGCTGCTACCCGTCGCCACGCACGGCCTCGGGTTACTACAAACGCTTCTGGATTTGGAAACCGAAACGCAGCGCGACGGCGTTTTCTCGTTCCTGGACGCCGCGGCGGAGGACGACGGGTACGAAGGGTGCGCGCCGTTGTTGGCGGCGGCCGTTGGCGCGGTGCTACGCGCGTGCGCCGAGGCGATTGACACGCAGGTTGACTCTGCGAGGGAAGGGTGGAGAGGCGAGGAAGGGAAGGGGTGGGTGCTGGAACGGTTTAGTAGCGACAAAGACAAAGGAAACGCGCTTGGTGTCGCGGCGCCGGCGAACGCGAATGCGGCAAACGCTCCGGCGAGCGCGGAGGCGGCTGGTGAGTTTACGGATTTGATGGCGGACGACACTTCCGTTGCTGATGCTGAGAAAGCCGCCTTTGACGCGTCTGCGAGGGCGGAACAGGCTAAGGCGGATGCCGAGCAACGGGAAGCGAACGCGGCGGCGCTCGCGTTTGCAACGAACGCGTTTGCCCGGAAACAGAAACCGCTCCCGTCGCCGTTGGGCCGGGGAGCCGGGGCTTTGTTGCTCGCGGCGATGCGCGCCGCGGAGGCGCTTTCCGTTGATTCGTCAACGCAAAGCGCCACGATGCACGCGCTTTGCGTGCCCCTGGCCAGGGTGCTAACGCTTGAACCTGAGACCTTCAGTCAGTGGTGGTGCGGCGGCGCCGCCGCGCGGTTCGCGCACGCCGACGACGACAACGTCACGACGGCGGCGACCGTGGCGGCGGATCACACTGCCCGTTCCGACAAGACCTCGCCGCGCGTCACTGCCACGTACAGGGCTGATCTCGGGTGTCGCATCCCAGCCGAGTTGCGGGAAACACTCGCGCTCAGGGGCACCCTGAAAACCGCGGAACGGGCGCTGCTGCTACACCACCTGCTAGGGAACCTGCACATCCACGCCCCAGGTGAGGACGACGTGGAAACGGGGCGGTTCTTGGAGCTGCTCGTGCGACGACTCGGCGGCGGCGGCGGCGTTGGCGGTGGCGGCGGTGAGACCTATGAGAACAGCGCCGAGGCCGAGGCCGGTGACTCAGAGACGTTGACCACCGCGTTTGGCAACCTCGCCCAACTGCACCAACACGTCAAAGCCTTCCCGGAAGGCACCGTCGCGGCGCACGACGTGGCCATCGTGCGGACCCTGCTGGACGAGTTCGGGTGCCACCTCCCGGGTGGCGGCGGCGCCGAGGCGGCGGCCGTCGCGGCGGCGGCGTCGGCGTCGGCGGCGGCGGCGGCGGCGCCTGCCAGCGACGACGCGCAACCGACGGACGAGTAAGGCGAGTAAGTCGTGTGTGTGATTAGAGTACCTAGCGAACAGACTTGAGGGTAATATATCAGATACGCAACAAACACTACAGCCGTTCGGGCACGTTTCCGTGCCCGTGTTGCGGCCGCGCGTCGCCGTAGTGCAGCAGCTCTATCGAGGTGGTGGGGTTGGTTTTGTGCCCGTCTCGTAAGCGCCGGGTCATCTTTCCCACGCTCTCTCCGAACACGTGATTCCGGCCGTGCGTGTACAGAGTACAGCCCGGCATTAGGTGTTTGTCTTCCACGACTAAAAGCGCGTCGTCCCCGAGAGGCGCGCGCCACTTGTTGTCCCGGCCTTTCACCTTGAACGACCCGGCGTCCACGCTCCCTTTGCTTTGCTGGTACGTCAGCGGTTGCGATACGTACGGCCCCAGCGGTTTCCCAGGCGTGGTGGGCGCTAGGGCCTGCGCGTACCTCTGGCCGACGCCTTGCGGTCGTAATTCGCCCAAGTCGCTCATCGCCGCGCCAACCGCGCCGCCGCGAATCGCGAGCGATACCGCCGGGGCCAGCCCGGTTGCCCTGCCAAAACTCAACCCGTGCATCTCCACGTTTTTCACCGGGACGTGCCCGGTGTACCCGGGGATGTGCGCGCGGAGGTTCTCGTTGCCGTGCCTTTGGCCTTGGGGATAACTCTCCTTGTAGCTTGATAAACGACCTGAAGTGTGCAGGTGCGCCCTCGAGCCCGTGCCTCGCGAGTAGTGCGTCGTACCGAGCGCGGGCTGCGAGTGCGAAAAGCGCAGGGACGGCTTTTCGCACTCGTCCCCGGTGTCGCCCTGCTTTTCCCGGACCAGCTGCCGCGAGCTGTGGCCGTAGCTCTTGCCGTACAGGTGCTGGTTCGCGTGCAGGTGCCCGGTGTACCCGGGCAAGTGCCCGCCCTCGCCCGTCGCGATGAGGGTGTCGTTTTTACTCTTTTCGCCTTTTTCTCGGCCCGTGAATGCGATTTTGTTCCCATAAGGCGTCGGGGCTAAGCTCGCGGTGGGGGCGGTGCGCATGGAACCCACGCCGTTCGTCCCGACGGCCCGGTGCGAGTTACGGAAATCGCGCACGCCCTTGGTTTCATCCAGGAGTGGGATTCCCTTGCCCGTGTGGGGAACCCCAAGGGTGGGTTCCACGGGGGGGCCCAGAGAAGAGACTTGCGCGTACAGATGCTGCGTCCCCACCGGGCGTGACTCCACCAAGTCAGGGTGGCCCGCGGCGTTGCCCCCGGCACGCTGAGTCTCCACCGCGACCTGCGCGCGGCGGGTCATCTCGCTGAAGCTTCGGCCGATCACCTGGTTCTTGCCTGTACCACGAAACGAGGGGAGGAGGGGAGAGTCAGGCGACGATTGATTTGTGTCGGAAGCAAAGGCTATAATAGCCCTTGTCGGAAGCAATCGCATAATCGGAGATCCTAATCAGTCACCCACGAGATGAGACGCGTCATGCGTGGATGCGCCACGTACCTGGGATGTAGCCGGTGCACCCCGGAATCTGCTCGCGGCGCGACATGACGCACGGCGCGAGTCGAGGGCTTGGCGCGGGAACGGGGAACACGCGCGGTCTGGCTGTGGAGGGCGGTACGCACGCGCCCTCGACGAATTACCTTTCCGACGCCCAAAATAACACCGAAGATTCTTGCAGTCGCAGAGTCGGCAGTCGGGCAGCCACGTTCACGAAAAGCCACCGCATCGTTTTTTCATCGACACTCTTGGTCGCCGCGATGCAGGCGTCCGGGAAGGAACGGGCGATGGAGTGGGCGTCTGGTTGGTCCAAAATCGCCGTGGCGACCGCGCGCGAGCGTCCTGGGGCGGCGCTCGCGGTGGTCGCTGCGGTCGGCGCGGCGCTCCCTTTCCTTCTTTGCGCGCTGGCGCTCGCGGCATTGACGTTCCTCGGGTTGGCGTTGCCGCTGAGCTTCGCCACCGCGGCGTGGTGGGTGGTTACGAACCGTGATTCCGAGAAGAAACAAGACAGCCCGTCCACGATTCTTTCCCGGTTACGAGCCGGCACGTTGAGGCTAAGCACGTTGTCCGAAGGCAGCGAGCGCGTGTGCAGCGAGATCTCGAACCGGGGGTCATCAATCGCCGAAATTTCGAACAAGACGGTCGACCTCCTCGTCGTGTACAGCGGGCAGGCCGACTTCAAGATGGAGGGCGGCGACGACGCCGCGCGGTTGGTGGCGCGGAGAATCGCGGACATCGTGGAGCGACCGAGTGTGTGTCACACACACGGCGACGACGACAGCAACAACACACCATGCACACCACCACGTACCGTGTGCGCGGTGGACGTGGAGACCCTTTGCGACGTGGAGACGCACTTTCCGGGCGGGCCGTCGCTTGAAAAAATGCTCGCGGATGGGTGCGCAAACGTGCTTTTCGTGGTGGAATCTTCCGTGTGTTTGGAGTCGCCCAGCGACGCGTTGCGGAAGTTCAAACGAAAGCTAAAGGCGTTGTCGTTCGCCAACACGGACCGCACCGCGTGCGCTCCGTTCACCACGGTCGCGGTTTCAAGAAGCGTCGGCCCGGACGGCTCCGTGTGGTGCGGCCCGAAAGTCGGAGGGAAAGCCGGCGCCGAGTTTGACCGCGAAATCGACGAGTTGTTTTGCGACAAGACAACAAGGTTGTGCCCGCGCTGCGACGCCGAGATCGAGCACAACGGCCCTGGGGTGGTTGACCGGTGGGCGCGGGAGGTGCTGGTACCCGCACTGGGCGGGTTTGCACCGCTCACGCCCAGAATCCTCTCCCTCTCCTCGACGCACACGGCGCTGCTGACGCGGCACTTGGGCGCGCGCGATTCGGTGGTCGGGTGCGATTCGTGGTTCCACGACACCGAACACGGGGTTGGCGACGTTTCGGTAACGAAAATCCCGCGAATCGACCCGTGGGCTCCCGACCTTGAGCTTGTTAAACAGCTAAACCCCACACTCATTGTGTGCGCGTACGACGCGTCCGCGGAGGCGCTGCGTGAAATCGCCCCTCGGTGGCGCCTCGGCGACTCGTTCGCCAAGCGCGAAAGCGTGTGCGAAGGCGAAGGCGATTCGTCTTCTTTTTCCTTTGAAATCGTCACGCTTCCGTGTCCCCTGGGCCGGGACTGCTTGCGGAAATCCGCGGCGCAGATTCTTACGCTGGGGGGTTTGGCCAGGGTGGACGAAAACGTCGCTCAACAAGCGTCGGATAAACTGACCGACGGCTTGCTGGAAATCAGGGCCAAGGCGGAGAAAGCCTTCGGCGGCGATCGGGGGTCGATTCGAAACGATAATCACGAAAACCCAAAAACGAAAACTTTAAGACCGCAGCCTTGGATATTCATCGAAGCGGACCCGGAGTTGTTTAGCGCTGATTCCTGTACGCCTTTGGGTGCCGCGCTGGCGGAGGGTTTGGGAGTAGGGAACATCGCGGACCCGGTTTGGAGTGACGAAACGTTGTCGTCGACGGACGACGCGTCATTGTCGTCGCGCGCGGCAGCGGCGCTTGCGTTGCGAATGAAGATTCCGAATGAAGAAAAAAGCGCGCCGAAGGATACGCACTACCCGCAACTCAGCGCGTCCCGGTTTTGGTCACCCAGGGAACCGGACTGGTGGGTCGTCGCGCACCCCACTGACTCCGGGTCGTCTGCCACGGAAAAGTCGTTCGGGGATAGCCTGGATCCGGAGGACCGCGAACGACACGCCGCGCTTCGCGAAAAAAGAGTCGTCGCCCTTTCAAACCACCTCTGCCACGCCGCGTCGCAGTGGACCCCCGAGCTCGTGGACGTGGTGGCGGCCGTGTTTGAGGAAATGGCGAAGCGCGTGGATGAGATAGAGGTGGTGGTGGAGGAGGAGGAGGCTGTTGTGGAGGTGCAGGAAGACACGGAGGCGAAGGAGGTGCAGGAAACACAGGAGGCGAATGACGTGAATGCGTTCCGCGACGCGGATGGAACCTCGTTTGACTCTGCGATGGAACCGACTTCCGCGCAAACCAAACGCGAGGTGCTTCACGACTCATTGCGCGATCGCAACCTCCGCGGGTTACCCAAATCGTTCCTCACAACCGACCTCCCCATGCTCGGCATCACCCACCTGGACTTGTCAAAAAACGAGCTCTCCGAGTTACCCGGCTTGGGTAGTTTGGCGAACTCGCTGAAAGTGTTGAAACTCGAGCGCAACTGGTTTGAAAAAGTCCCGCCCGAGGTTGGGACGTTGCCGTTTCTGGAAGAGCTGGATTTATCGCGGAACTTCGTGCGGCCGAGCGATGCGAGCCTGGCGCTTGACTCGCTGTCCAAGCTGAAACACTTGAAGGTGGTTGATTTGCGGTGGAACAGGAAGGTGTGCACCGCGGAGGTGCTGGCGCGCATGCGGCGGCGGCTATCGGGTGGTCCGGTGGAAGAGTCTGATTCAAACGCGTGCGAATCTGACGGAATTTCCAGCGTCGACGTCCGCGTCACGGTTTCCTTCCCCGCCCCCGACGGCGCGTTCGTGGGGTCGTCCCCCGCGGACCGCAACGCCAACCTGTTACGCGCGCAGCTAGAACCATGGAGCACGTTACAACTAAGAAGGCGTTTAATCGAGGACTTCCACCAAGACCAAGCCGCGGTGGGCGACCCGGAGCGCGTGTTGCGGGCGGAGGTGATGTCTTTGTTGTTACGTAGGTACGAAACCGAGGGGCTTCTTACGCCGAAAGGAATCGCGCAAAGGCCTCAGAGGCGAGTCGTCGGTACGCCCGTGCCTGAACTGCACCTGGCGCCGCTTCGTGTTGAGTTGAAAGCATGGCTTGAACAGCGAGCCAAAGGCGCGAAAGGGAACGTGCAAGAGCGACCTTCAATCGACGCCGAGGCGTACATGATTCTCCGGTCGCCCACCGATTTCAACGCCAAGCTCGGGGCCGGGTCCCGGGCGGCGCGGAAAGCGGCGGATAAGTTTGCGAAATTCGAGGGTCTGTGGAAATGCGCCGAAACCGCGCTTCGCGGCGTGGACAGCGCCTTCGCGAACGAGTTTACCGCCCTCGCGGTGACGTACCAGTTCCAGGGCTCGCCGCACATCGACAAGCAAAACGTGGGGCCGTTTTACGGGCTTGCGATTGGCGATTTCGCGGATGGCACCGGCGGGATTTGCGTGGAGTCCACCGCGCGAACCGTGCTGGCGGTGAACACGAAACACGCGCTGGGGAAAATAGACGGGCGGTTCCCGCACTGGGTCGCGCCGTGGGACGTTGAAAACTCAACGCGGTTTTCGCTGATTTACTACCGAACCACGGGGGACCCTGAGCCGATCACCGCCGCGGCGTTCGACGGCGACGGAATCGGGGTGGGGGGAGATTCTGAGAGGGAGTCCTCCCCGGAGGACGAGGAGTGAACGAGCGAGGGGGTAAATCTTTTGAAACGCGGATCCGATGAATACGTACACGAAACTTACACGCTGTGGTTTTCGTCTCCTTCACGATGAGGGCAACCGTTCGCGAGCGCCCAATGCAGCACCTCGAGATGCCCGTGTTCAACAGCCCAATAGCACGTGTCCTCGTTCCACGGGCACCCGTTCGCGCGCGCCCACTGCAGCACCTCGAGGTGCCCGCCCCTTGCCGCCATCCAACACGTGTCCTCGTCCCACGGGGCGCCGATCGCGCGCAACCACCGCAGCGTCTCGAGGTGTCCGCCCATCGCCGCTCCCGCGCACGTTTTCTCGCACCACGGGCAGCCGTGCGCGCGCGCCCACTGCAGCAACTCGCGATGCCCTTGCATCGCCGCCTGCGTGCACGTGTTTATATCCCACGGAAATCCGTTCGTGCGCAACCACTGCACAACCTCGAGATGCCCGCCCCCCGACGCCATCGCGCACACGCTGGTGTCCCATGGCGCGCCGTTCGCGCGCGCCCACCGCAGTGTCTCGAGACGTCCGCGAATCGCCGCGATCCTCATCACCATGTTGTCCCACGGGCAGCCGTTCGCGCGCGCCCACTGCAGAATATCCAGGTTCTCTCCCGCCACAGCTTAGTTGCACGTTTGCTCGTCCCACGGGCAGCCAATCTCGCGCGCCCAACGCAGTATCTCGAGGTTGCCGCTTTTCGCTGCGGTCGTGCATAGTCTTTCTTTTTCTATAGGAGACAGACGGCCTTTCCGGTGCAGGTGCATCAGCGTGCTTAAGCATCCACGACGCGCGGCTTCATCAGGATCCAACTGTTCAATCGTTCGCCCCGTCGCCGCCACTGCGCCGTGCATCGCACGGCTCACCGCTCGAACCCGCGCGAGGTCTACTGGATCGGCCAAAACGTCAGATCCGAGAATGTGCGTCACGACGATGTCGTTGAGAAGGCCGGGGATGGCCTCGCCCGCGAAAGCCGTGTTGGCCGCGTTAGCGACGCGGCGCTCGCTCTTTTTCCTTCGCGCGCGAGCTTTCTTACCGGACATTACGTTGGAACAGTGGATGGTTTCGTGTGCGTCTCATGCGCGTCGTTGTGCGTCGCGGCGTCCGAGAAAGCGTTATCCGGAAGACGGAACTTGACGACGGAAAGAACATGCCCAGCGAAACCAGGCAAGCGCTTCGAAGCACCCAGATTCGTCATCAGAGGCGATGCGCGCGGCGTTGCGCACGTCGCGCCTTTTGGCGCGCCCGGCGTCGCGCTTCCGGTTATGTTCCAAACGGGCGTACTCCTCAGTCACGCGGTGCGTTGATGCGTCTCCTAAAGATGTGAAAAGAGCAGCCGCGGGCGAGAAGCGGCTCGTGACGGATGCGTCGGCGGTGCTGGCAGAGCTCGCGTCGGCGGTGTCCGAATCCTCGGAGACCTCACCTCGGTCTCCGCGCTTTTCACGCAACCTGCGCAAGTTATCTTTGTACGCCAAACACGGAGACACCATCAAAGGGTTCTTCGAGCCCAGTTTGCTGCGTTTGTACCTCACAATTGACGCGGTGCACGAGCGCTTGGGGGTTTCGGGTGCTTTGGTCGAGATTGGCGTGTACCACGGCAAGAGCTTCATTCCGCTCGCGCTGATCGCACAAAAAAATGAACGATGCGTCGCGGTGGATTGCTTCGAGGACCAGGCCGTGAATCACGACCACAGCGGGGAGGGTGATTTTAAGGCGTTTTGGGGGAACGTGGAAAACGCAATGTGCGTGTGTCAAGGAAACGAAGAAAGAAGAGAAGGTGTTTCCCACGACGACGACGGCGACGACGATGAAAAAAACGACTGGTTCCGAATTCTGCAAACGGACTCCGCGCGACTCGTGGACGATTCGTCGCCGTTGACCAAAGCGACTGGGAACACCTCCGTAAGGCTCTTCTCCATAGACGGGTGCCACACCAGCGAAGCCACGGTGAAGGACCTGCGTATCGCCTCCGAAACGTTGCACGAAAAAGGAGTGGTCATTCTGGATGACGTGTTCAATCCAGACTGGCCGGGCGTGGTGACCGGGTTGTTTGATTGGCGCGAAGAAGTTTTGAAAGATGGAACACCGAAAAAAGGAAATGTTACCGGTACTACCAGTACTACTAACAGTACTTCTACCAGTAGTACTCCCGGTACTTCTACTAGTAGTACCACGAACGACTCCACTGAAGACTCATGGCACGCATACGGCTTGGAGCCGTTCGCGATTGGGTTTGGCAAGGTGTTCATGTCAAGACCGGCAACGCGGGATTTGTATTTCCACGCGTTTTGCGAACAAGGCGAGGAGAAAAAGAGTTCCTCGTCGGTGAGAAAAACCGCAAAGTTCATGGGGCAAAACTGCGCCGTGTTTAGACACGGATGGATCTCCACGTTTCACGGGAACGAATGAGGGTTGTGTACCTGGTAGGGAGATGTTGTTTAGGATTTATTAGGGTAGAGGCAAGGAGCGGGTTTGGTTTCTTTGAAGTGAAATTCATCGGGAGAATCAAAACACTTTCTACCCACAGTCAGTTTTCTAGGCAAGTTTACGTGTACTCAAGAGGGACGATGAAGCCAATCGTTGTTTGCCCAGGCGTACCAATCGGATCACTGTGTTCGTTTGCCCACTTTAGCAACTCGAAGTGCCCGGCTTTGTACGCGAACGAAGGCGTGTTCGTGTCCCACGGGCAGCCGTTCGCGCGCAGCCACTTGAGAATCTCAAGCTGACCGCCCCTCGCATTCACAGGAGCTCCCATCCCACGGGCAGCCCTTCTGACGCGCCCATTTGATTATCTCAAGATGACCACCCAACGATGCAAATGCGCACGTCCACTCGTCCCACGGACAGCCGTTTGCGCGCGCCCATCTTAGGATATCGAAGCGCCCGCGCTTTACCGTGGACGCGCACGTCGTAGCGCCCCATGGACAGCCCTTCACGTGCAACCATTGCAGCACCTCGACGTGCCCGCCCTCCGCGGCGCCCGAGCACTTCTTCTCATCCCACGGGCAGCTGTTCTCGCGCAACACCTTCAACTCTCCGAGCTGTCCGCCCTTCGCCGCGCACTCACACGTGTCTGTGTCACAGGGCGCGCCGTTCGCGCGCGCCCACTGAATAATCCCAGGTGCCCGCAGTGCGCCGCAATGCCGCACGTCGTCGCGTCCCACGGGCAGCGGTTCGCGCGCGTCCACTGCAGCATTGCGAGGTGCCCGCTGTTCGCCGCCCCCGAACACGTATCCTTGTTCCAAGGGCAGCCGTTCATGTGCGCCCACTTCAGCACCTCGAGGTGCCCCCAGTGCGCCGCAATGCTGCACGTCGTCGCGTCCCACGGGCAGCCGTTCGCGCGCAGCAATTTCAGCAACTTGAAATGTCCACCCTTCGCCGCGTTCGCGCACGTGTATGTGTCCCACGGGCAACCGCTCGCGCGCAACCACTGCAGCACCTCGAGTCGTCCTTGAAGCGCAGCAAGCCCGCATAATGCACGTGCTTTGAGCTTCTTGGGATCTCGGTGATACGCGCGCTTCAGCTCGCTTAAAGGTTGAAGCTCCTTGATGTATTCGCGCCTAGACATCATCACTGCCTCTTTCATCGCGTAACTCACCTCTCGTAGCGTTGCGATATCTCGTGAAGCTGGCAGAAAGACAGATCTGAGAACGTGCGCGATGACGTTCATGAGGCACGGGCGTGGACCACAGGACGCCGCGTTTTTTGACTGGGGCGATATTTCGGGAGCTGCGGCCGCGGGTGGCGCGCGGGTGCCACACGGGCTGGAATCTTGCGCCGCGACAGGCTGGTTCGCGGTCTTCGCGAGAGCCGCGCGCTTCTTTCTGCGCGCGGCGCCACTTTTGTTAGAGGGCATCACGGAGTCGTGTGTGGCGGCGCGGGTTGGTTGTGTCTCTGCGAACTTGAGTCGTAGCTTTTCGAGGCGTCGTTTCAATTTCTCGGAGGAAACGAAACGAAACGACGAGACTGCATCACATGTAGACGCGCCCTGCTGACGACGCCAAGCCGACGGCCGACCGCGATGGATTCCACCACGATCGCATCGAATATTCGTAGTGGCGATATTTCGCTCCTAGATGCCCTGGACGATGCCGTGCCTGACGTGCTCCGGGCGGAGGTGATTCGCCATCTCGATGTAAATGCTACGACATCGTTGGCGCGTGTTAGTCGTGCGTGTCGTGACGCGGTGTGGAGTCCGGGCAGCGCTCGGTCATTAGACGACAAGATTCGAGCGCTTGGTACGAAGATTGGGAAAACGTTTCCTCCCGCGTTGCACCTCGCTGTCATGTACGAAAACCTTCAGGCCGTCAAGGCGCTCATGGCGACGAACAGGTCTAGTCTCGACGGAAACTCGCCTGACAATTTCGTTGATGAGTTGGAAAAGACCCATCCTGTAGCCTTGGGGAGGTTCTCCAAGCCGCGCCTCCCAAAACAACTGATAAAATATGCTGCGGTGGAGTTCAGTGGGCTCGTGGGGCGCCCCGAGCTTAACGGAAAATCCGGCCGGGTCACTGCTGACTTTGACGCGGAACGGGAGCGATGGCAAGTCATGATCTTCAAGACGGGTGAGACCGCCATGATTAAAGAAAATAATCTAACGACGATTGACGTACCAGTGACATATATTATGGCGAACGACACCCCGCTGTCGCTCGCAGCTCGACTGGGCTACGACGTGGTGGTTAGTACGTTGATCACAGCTGGAGTGGACGTCAATAAGTCCGGTCATGAAGGTATCACGCCGATGCACTTCGCCGCTAGTCACGGCAACACGAAAATTCTCTGCGCTTTGGTCGATGCGGGGGCGAGCGTTGATCCAGCAGGGAATCACGGAATCAAACCACTCCATACGGCGGCTCAGCATGCCACCGGAGCGCAAGTACGTGTGTTGATTGAAGCAGGCGCGAACCTGGAGAGTTTCACGGATGAAGGTTTCAGGCCTCTTCACTGCGCCGTCAGGTTCGGTAACGAGTCTTCGGTTTTGGCTTTACTGGATGGAGGGGCTGACGTAAACGCAGGCGAAAGAGTGTATGGTGCGACGGCACTTCATCACGCCGCTGCATATAGCCCCGACCGCGTGATTTGCGACCACTGCGTCGCGTTGATCCCGACGCTCATAAAATACGGTGCGGTCATCGATACACGCGCGGGACCAGGTTTCACCCCGTTACACCAGGCTGCCGATACGGGATCCCCGCGCGCGGCGAGCGCGTTACTCGATCACGGTGCGAACATCGAAACCACGAGTACCCATGGCTTCACACCGCTGCGCAGCGCCGCACATGAAGGGCACTTAGATATGGTTCAGTTGTTGATCGCGTGGAAGGCGAAGCTCGACGCTGTAAATCCACAGGACGGACGCGCAGCGCTGCATCTTGCCGCTCGAGGCGGTCATACCACGATAGTTCAGGCGTTGGTGAACGCGGGGGGCAGGGTGGACGTGGAAGATCGGACGGGCAAAACCCCGTTGCTCATTGCGATGCAAGCGGGTCACGAGGAGACGGCTCGCGCGTTGATTCGGGAGGGCGGGCCGGTGATAGCGCGGGTTTGGTGAAATACATTCGCTTAAAAAAACTTTACTCGTCGTCTTCGTCCTGAAACGCCTTGACAAACTCCGAGGCGTACGTCTGCGCGAGCGGTCGGTTCACCACGGCTCGCCCCGCTATTTGCGAAATGCCGGTGGGTAGAGCACCTGTCTTTTTGTAAAGCAAAGCAGCCTCCCGGGCGGCTTCTTTTGGGGATACCTGAATAAAATTCGGCCCACACGTGAACGCCACCACCCCCCCCGCCAGAAACCCCCCTAAATGCGCGTAGTTATCGATGCGCTTGCTCATCATTCCAAACGCCGCGTTTACCGCGACCGAGCCGAGCAAGCTCTCCAACATCCGCTGCCCCCGGTCTCCGAACAAGTCGTTATGTCTTTGTAGATACACACCCATCGCGCCTACTAAACCGAAAATTGACGAACTCGCCCCGACCGCGTCGTTGGGACAGAACCGGTAGCTCAGCGCGTTGCCGCCGATTGCGGACGCTAAATAAACCGCCCAGAACTGTTCCTTCCCGAACGACTTCTCCACCGCCGGTCCCAAGGTGTTCAAGCTCATGCAGTTCACCGCGAGGTGCATCAAGCCTCCGTGAAGCACCACTGGTGTTACGAGTCGCCACACCTGCCCTGCCGCTATTTTCGAGTTGACCTTTGCGCCCAGGCTCGTGAACGCGTGCCCGCTTAAAATCTGCAGCACGTACCCGATCCCATTCGCCCAAAGCAACGTATCCGTGCACCGTCGGTCGGGGTCGCCGGACATGGCGCCCCCGCCACGACTCCGCGATCTCTGCGGCGCGTTCAGGGACACAGAAGACGCCGTGCTCATCGCCATACCTGACGCACCGATGACCATGGGCAACGCGCGGTGTGCGTGGGTCAAACGAGCACGCGGTGTCACAGATTTGTCGCCAAGAGAAACGCGTTTCGTCGACCCCACGACTTTCCCCGCGTCGCGCGCATCAAGGGCACCGCTTTTCGGAGGTTTCCATCCCCCGAAACCAACACCGAGCCCGATTCCGAGCGACCAAACCATGCTCACCGCGAGCCACCCCGAACGCACGCCCGCGCGGAGTGGCGTGGCGGCGTACCAGAGAATGCGAGAAACGTACTCGTCGGTCATCACGTGCACGTGGACGAAAAAATGTTTCATTGACAAACTACGCGCGTCGGCGCTCGTGGTGACCTCGAAAGCAGCGCGCGCGCGGAACATCAGCCGACCCGGGGTATTTCCGTCTCTGCACGAGACGTTTGGAACTTTTACCCCGTCGGCGTCACAAGGCGCGCGCGGTGAACTCGACCGGCGATCCGAGTCGCGGTGACGGCGGCTAAATAAAAAATACCTTCGTACGGTGCTAAACAGTCTGGTCTCTTCTTCAGTCGAAGATCGCGAGCAGCTCGTCGAATGGCGCGACGAGCTGTGGAACCAGGGAAAGGAACACGGCGCCTCCCAACAACGTTTTCAGCGCTTCCTGGCCGGGGAAGCTTCCGTGCGGCATGTTGTTCAGCACAAACACGCCGGCGGCGGCGCCGAGGCGAAGCTTGTTTTTCAGATGGTACCGCCGGTGGTACCACTCCGCGTCGTGCCAGGTTTTCGGCGCCGCGATTTTGGTGTACACCGGCCGGCCCCTTTTCTGCTCCAGCGCTGTCAGCGCAGCGAGTACCGCTGTTTTTTGAGTTTCCGTCGTGGGCCACACCGCGCTTTGGTACTGCGCGGACGTCGAAACGCACGGGTCGTGCGCCGATAGGAACGTGTCTAAAAGTTTCTCGAAGCTCACGACTGCCGGGTCGAAGGTCACCTTAAGCGCCTCCGTGTGCCCGTCGCCTCCACACACGCTGCCGTAACTCGGGCTGGAGGTCTCGCCACCGGTGTACCCAACCATCGTACCGACCACGCCAGGCACCGAGGAGAAATCCTCCTCGGGACCCCAAAATCATCCCATCGCGAACAGCGCGGTTTCCAGATTGGCATCCAGATTCGAGGTGGACGTGGCGGAAGTGGAAGACGCGCGGACTCGGACAACACGGGTGGTGCACACAGCGCGGGTGGAGAGGCGGGTTCGGGGGCGAAGCCCTGTCACCGGCGCGACACGCATCGCGACGCGGCTCGCTATCGCCATCGCGCGAGACGGAACGCAGCGCGCGAACAAGTGCCACGTCGCTCTGTTTCGATGAAAGCAGTCTTGTCGTATTTGGAGATCTTTGTTGCCACCGGCGTTCGCTGAACACTTTCGCACGCCACTCGCGACGATGGCGCACGCATGGTTGGCGATGTCCGCCGGTCTGACCCGGCCCGCGCCGGTCGCGCGCCGCGCGTCGTCCGTTTCCACCCGCCCGCGTTTCGCCGCCCGTCGCGTCGCCGCCCGTCGCGTCGCCACCCGCCGCGTCGCCGCGCGCGCGTCTTCCGAGGAATCTTCCAACTCGGATGCCAAACAGGCTGGCGCCGGCGCCGGTTTGAAAGCGGTGTGGTACGGCGCTGAGGCGGTGGGCAAGGTGGTGGGGGCGACGAAAACCAAAGATGCGGTGGACGATGCTGGTACAGGCGGTGCTGTGAGTAAAGCCACCACCACCACTTCCGACGCGGGTCCGTTCACTCGCGAACGCGTATTGGAGCTTCTGAAGGAGGACTACGACACGAATTATTTTGTCAGCGGTTTGGGCGACCTCGCCGCGTACGACCCGGAGTGCGAGTTTTCCGACCCCTTCGTGAGCTTCAAGGGCGTCGATAGGTTCAAGCAGAACGTGGGGAACCTGGGAGGCTTGATGCGTAACATCGATTTGAAAATCACACAGTGGGAAGAGGGAAACGACGAGCTCACCACGAGCTGGAGATTTTCGTGTATTCTAGATTTGCCGTGGCGCCCCAAGCTCGCCGCTGCCGGTGGTACCACGCACGTGTTCGACACCACCACGGGAAAGGTCGTGAAGCACATCGAGCGGTGGGACATCGAGCCTGGCAAGGTGGTGAAGCAGCTGTTCGTACCGGCTTCGAAGCTTCCCGAAAACAGGTGGGAGGTTTTCATGTTTTCTCTAGCGGACGGCGACGCGTTCGGGTGCTGGATGGCGGCGTCCACCGGGGTCGTACGGCTCACGGCGCCCTGGGTCGCGGTTTCCTTAGCGGCAAAGGCGGCGGGAATCAGCGCGGAAGGAACGGCGTTAGGCACCGTAGACTCACTCGCGTTCTGGCTGCTGTGTTTGGCACTCGTAGCAGAGCCCGTCCGGTTCTTCAAGGGGATCATCGGAAGCTAGAGGTGGATTACGATTAGTTTAGATTGTATCCTCTTCAATACACGAAGTGATGATCACCTTCCCTCGTCCTCCCCACTCACCGTTTCGCGCGTTTCTCCGCGGACCGCCTGGGCGGCGACGGGGGCTCGCCGTCGTCCGCGAACCGGGCGGGCATTTTTCTCTTTTGGTCTCGCTTCGCGGGCCGGATCCCGATGGGTTCGCCGTCGGGACCGAGGGGGACTTCGTGCGTTTTCGCGCGCGGGGTGTCGGGGAGCCCGTGATCGGCGAACACCCTCGCCGCGACGGCGCCGGCGGGTGACGCCGCAGCTGCTTCCACACAAGCCGCCGTGGTGCCAGTCAGCTCTTCCTGTCGCTTCGCCAGCTGCTTCCTTAGCTCCAGCAAATCAGTCGCCTCAACCCTCAAAGCGAGCCACGCTGCACACACCGCTCTCGTCGCGACCCTCGGAGGCTTCACTCCGAGCTCCTCCACAAGCGACTCGATCCTCTTCACCCCCCGCGCACCGCCCGCCCCGACGGACACAATGGCCATCTGGTTCGCCACCTCGATGACGTGCTTGCCCCTGGCGTACGCGCCTGGTGGGAGCGTGGGTGTGGGGGCCGGGTCGCCGACTGTTGAAGTGGTGGTTGGGTCCGCGCCGCCCGGTGCCGAAATGGGCGCGACGGGAACGGGAAGGCTCGGAGGGCCTTCGCCGGCCGCCCCCGCGCCGCCCCGTTGTTCTTCGGGCAGGTCCTCAAGGCAAACGCTTGCTTTGAGTATCTCAAGACGGGGCACGGAAAACACCGCGCCCGCCCGCGCGCTCAACGCAACCGCCTCCGCCCTTCGCCTGAATTCGATCGCCTTGACCTCGTCAAGAATGTTCTGCTCCTCGCGCTCAAGCGCGTTTGTCCTTTCCATCTGAGAGATAAAAAAGAAAGTGTCAGTCTCGTATGGGCAATCAGGGAGGCGGAACGTGGTAAATGGGAATCACGTACCTGGTCCGCTAGCGCGCTTTTCCGGTCGCGCTCCGCGTCCGGGTTGAACGGGTCTTTGATGATCGGGTGCGCGGCGGCTTCTTCGGGGACGTCGCACCGGGCTTCCAGCAGTCTTCGCGCTATTTCGTAGTACCGGGATTTCATCTCCTCGACTGCTCGGGGCTTGACGACGGTTGCCGGTTTGTCGTCGTCCGCTTTGTTGGCTGCTTCGTCGTCTTTGTCGCCGTCTTTGTCATCGTCGCCGCCCTTCCCCGCCTCGACGTCGCTCGCAACCGTGACCCCCACCCCCCAGCGGTCGTGCGCTACTAGAAACCGCAGGTCGAAGGTGTTGAGGAGGTCAAACAGGTGGTCGGTTTCCGCGCGTGTCCAGTCGCTCACGATGGGTTCCACCAAACTTGCGTACTCCTCGTCGTTGTACGCCAGCATGTCGACTTTTTTGTTGTACTTGGAAAACGCGTAGTCGCCGCCCACGTCGCCGCCGTTGCTTCCTGGCAGTATCGAACCGGACGCACCGGTTTTGACCCAGTGCTTCAGCATCAAAGTGTCACTCCTGGCGCTGTTTTTAAACGGCTGCCACGACCACGCGATTTTGCGAGACGTAATGACCTTTCGCTTGTCCTTCAAGCCGGCGTGCGTCGGGACCACCGGCGCCAAAACATCGTGCGATCCGGTTTGGCCTTTCATGATCTGCCAAACCTCCCGTGAAACCCCGTCCGGTTTCTTCTCGGTGACGGTTTTGGGTTTCTTGGGAACAGAGCCCTTGCCGTCGGTCTTGATGCCCATGATGTCCTTGATGTCCATCGTGGCCGTCTTGACAAAATTGAAAAAATCGGTGCCCTAGACAAGGCCCACGGATTCGCGCTCCCTTGGAATGCGCAAAGATTCACAGGCGAAGCACCTGCACGGTCGGACTGTCGCCGATCAAACGCGGACGGGCGCCACGCCGCGGTCACGCGCGCGGAGTTCCGCGTGGATCGCGGCGACGTGCGTGTGGCTTGTGAAACCCAGGGGTAACGGCGCGGCGACTTGATCTCCCGCCACGACCTCGCGAATCGATTCAAAAACCTTGTTTTTTGCTTTTTTCGAGTAGCTTTTTAGACTGTTTCGCCACTGCCCGAGTTGACCCCGCCCAACCCCGAGATCGGCTCAGAATTCGTCGCGCGCGCGCCGGTCTCTCAGCCGCCGGGCACCATGGCCGCCGGCGGTATACACGCGCTGACGTACCTGGAGAAATACGTCGAACGTGAGTCCCAGCATCCCGCACACGCCTCCCGTTCGGCGTTCCCGCGCGCTTTTTTCAGACCTTGGGGTAAATTCGCGTGCCTTGGAACGCGTCTGCGTCTGGGTGCCGGATTCGACCGATCGAAAGACGCGCATCGCCGAACACTCGCCGAAGGACTGGTTTCTCTCGACTCCTGCACGTCTCAAACCTCCCTGGCTGACCGTTCACTCCCCCAACCTCCATCCCTCCCCAGTCTCGGCGTCGCTTCCCGTGGAGTTACAGCGCGTGGTGCACACGATCAAAGACATCGACGAACGACAGAGTCGGCTTCGGGGTGATACCAAGCAACGGGTGGATGTTTGTTTGGCGATGCCCAGCGCGAGTAGTCGTCAGGCGAGCGAGAAGGACATCGAGACCACTACAAACGCACGTGCGGAGATCGAGAAGAACCATCACGATATCAACCAGCTTTCTTTAGAGAAAGTGCGCTTAGCGCAAATCGCGCTGGAGATGATCCAATACAACATCCGCGATTTGGACGCCGAACTCGCGCCGTTCACGGAGGAGATGAAACTACAGAACGAAGCCGGTTTTGACGACGAGTTCGCCGTGGATGCAGACGGGATGGACCTAGCAGGGTTCGGGGAGGAACAAGACTGCGCGCCGCATACGGGCGGGACGCAACACGCCGCGCCGGCGAAAAAGGTACGTGTTGCCTTTCCCAAATCCCGCCTCCACGTTTTCCGATTGTCCAAAGTAATTACGTAATACACATGGCCCGAAGTACTGACACTTTTCTTCCAAACTCCAAAGAGCCACAAAAAAAAGGTTCCCCTTGCGCCGCAACCCGGCGAGCGCGTCGCGGCGAACATCGGCGAGGTGAATTCCGGGCCGGGCGCGCAGGAGTGGATCGTTGCGGTGGTGGTGCAGTACCTGCCGCACGAAAGCGCGTACGAAGTCATGGACGCGGACGACGACGGGGGCGCGAACGAAGGCAACGGCACGGTGTACCGCCTGGCGCGGGATTCCGTCATCGCCATGCCCCGGAGCGCCACGTCGCGGGACGGGGTCAACTTTCCGCAAGGCACCACCGTGCTCGCCGTGTACCCGAACACCACCACGTTCTACCGAGCAATCGTGGTGCAGCAGGCGCGGAAAAGCGGCAACACCGCGGAGTACGGAGAGTTCCTTTTGGAGTTTGAAGACGACGGAGACGCCGACGGGATGCCGCGCCGACCGGTGCCATTCGCGCACGTCGTGAGACATCCGTAGCGACGCTGTCTGTTTAGCGCCGGCGTTTAAAGCGCCGCTGTTTATTAATGATGCCATGTACACACTAAACCCCAAACCTTGTACACTGCGTATTTGTTCTTTATTTCTGGCACGAGTAGTCTCTTGCTGTCTCTTATTCAAGAATACTAGTGCTAGTATTCCCGCGCTAATAAAGGCACGGAGCTTATGGTAAACGTCCTGCTCGATAAAGGTAAAAAGAAAATCCATTTGTCATGGGAGCATCCCAGCTCAAACGAGGGAACTCCCATGGCAAATGGAGTTCGGTTTTGTCTTCATCGAGCACAAAAAGTTTACAGTAGGCTCGGTGCCTTTAGCATCAGTATCGCTCGCTCGCGCTGCAAAGAATTTACGGAAAGAAAATCTCTCACTCGTCGTTGTCGTCTTTCGTTTCGTCGTTCGCGCCGGCGCCGGTTGTCTCGCGTTCGATCGCCTTTGCGATTTTTTCAAACTGCGCGTTTTGCTCAGGCGTGGTCACGCCGTCCACGTCTACCGGCAGCAAAACGTGGTCCACCACGAAAACGCGGCCGTTACACGCGTCGAGGCCGGCTTCGGTCACGACCCCGGCTTGCGATCCCGCGGCGCGAAGCACGACTTGTTTCGGGGAGGGTGGAGTCTTCACGGGTGCATCAGAGGTTGTCGTGGAGGTTTCATCGGGGGTCGTCGTCGAGGCCTTGGTTTCGTCGTCCCCCGTCACGACATCAGAATCACCCTTTCTCACGGTCACCATCAGCCGGTTGGACCCGCCAAGCGCGGTTTTCAGCAGCGACCCGTCCACGAGTTCGCCCAGAGAAACCCTACGGTCGGGCAACACGTGGTACGCCAGAAACGCGGTCGCGGTCGTGGCGTTACCGGCGCCGAGCATTTCCAAAGCGGTGGGTACCTTCTTTTTTTCTGTCGAGAGGTCGCTTTCCGTGGCGCTTTCCGTAGCGCTCGCGTCATCGTCAGTACTTTCGTCGACAGTACCTCCCAGCAGGTACTCCCGGAGCGCCTCAATCGCGGCGTCGTTCGGGGCGAACAAGGTGTCCATGTGGAACGTGCCGGTTGTGTTGTTTGAAAACAGGGGAACTAATCCGAGCGCGTCTGGGTCGTACGGCGCGTCTTTGGCTGTGCTTGTAAAAGAAAAGGGTCAGTCTTTCGGGCCAATTGTCTTACGTAAACAGTCGGGCGTAATCGGGTCTCCACAGTGTCCCCGGATTCGTTAAAGGCAAAACGTACGAAAAACGTCCTCCCAAATCATCCCCGCCCCGATCTCCTTGCCATCCAGCGCCGCGGCGACCCAGGGGAGGTCGTTCTCAAGAAGCGCGCGAAGGGAAGACAGGTCGTCTCTGGACCGGACGATGTCCCAGATCGAGTCGGCGCACGTGGCGGGGCTTGGTGACGGGTCCGGTGTCACCGCCGGCGTCTCGCGTAACCCGCGGCGATAAACGCCGCCGCCGCGACCGTACCCGCCGCCGCCGTAAACGCCGCCGTCGCGCACGCCGTATCTGCCCCCGTACCCGCCGCCGCCGCCTCCGAAGAACCTCGGAGCACCACCGAGGCTCACCCCGGGCGTGCCTCCCACCGCGGTGATGCCGCCGAAAGGCCCGACCACACCCAGCGGTCCGGAACTGTTTTTTGACGAAGAAATTTTGGGTGGAAAAAAACAAAAAAGAAGTGGAAGTGGTCAGCTTTTTTTCTGGGACGAGACGACACGTCGGGAACGCGTGTGGGAACACGCCACCGCGAGTGCGTACCCGTACATCGGCCCGAACGTGGATCCGTACGGGTAGTACATCCCTCCCTGCGCGCTGATCCCTCCCTGCGCGTTTGTGGCGACCGTCCCCGCGGCGAGGATAAGGGCGCGGAAGCACAGTCTCGTTGTCGACGAAAGGCGTGTGTCTTTCGTCGTTCTCGACGAAACGCGTGAGTCTTTGTTTTGGTCGCGTCCACGAGACGCGGGGGGGGCTGAGGCGGGGGTGGCGTTGGGGGACATGACACTGGAAAGGTGCGTGGAGAGGAGAATGGACGAACACGGGGTGCCCGGCGCGGGTCGTTGTGAACGCACGAGTGAGGAACGCGAGTGAGAACGAGGAAGAGAAGAAACGTTTTCTGGGACTTCCCAAAAGCAGGAGAAGGCAGTCTGGGAAGGGAAGAACGCAACGAGAATGGGACGCGTGGCGTCTTTCTGGAAGCGCATGTGTTCAATTCAAGCACGAGCACGTGGGCAACCCGCGCCAAACTCGTTTCTCGAACTTCAATTTTCACAAATGGACGTACCACTGGTATGGGCAAACAGTCTGAGGGTTGAAACACTTTTTCGCAAATCTGCTGACTCGGACTTTCCCCGTTCCCGCGCCCAAAACAAAACGCGCCACGTTTTTTGCACCCGTTTTTATTCGACGCTCGCACGTGACACACGGCCACACGCAATCGCGCGCCTCACGACCCCGCGAGGTACCCGAGTTCACGCCAAGGAGTTTACCCTCCACACCACGCAACTGTCCGTCGCGTTTCGTGACTGGACGTAGGGAACCAAGGCGGTCGCGGGTATTCGAAAACTGGCGCGAGCGGCCGTTGTTGCTTTGCCTAATCCGTCGTGCAATCGGAAATCGGAAGGCTCCGTACCCGGGACTGCTCCGTCTCGCTCCGCGTGCTTCAAAGGAAGCGGTTTCGCGCCTCCAGGCGGTTCACGAACCCGGGAGGGAACACCCAGCTCCCGCGTTCGCATTACCCGGCGTCGCACGAGAGTCGACGTCGCGTTGTGAGTCAAGGAACGACTCGACTCGTACACAAAGACACCGGATTGACGCGAACCATCCTGTGCTGACGATGGCGACCGACGGAACGCAACCGGAGCCGGGCCACGAGACGAGCGCTAGGTACGTAAACACGAAACGACGACGCATACGGGTTTTTGCGGTGTCTTCCCTACCGAACTCTTGGTTTTTATAACCATCAACGCGCTCGCGGCGGTGTCACGCACGCCATTGCCGACCAGCGCGGGTCGCGGTAACCTCCTCTCCTCCCTCGCCATTCCTGGGAGCGTTCAAAACGCGTCGCCCCGGGTCGTTGTGGCGCGGGAACGCGCTGTTTTGGCGCGGTGCGACCGAGTTTTTGTGACACATCGTGGGTAATTGCTACGGTGGACGAAATGGCGTGACGCGTGCGCGAGTCGGGCGCTAGTCCGCGACGCGATTGCGCCCCGCGCGCGTTCTACGGCCGGCCTTCTCACACGCAATCCAGAAAAAGACAGGTGTCCTTCAACGGCTTGAAAGGGCTCCAAACGCCTTTTCAAACCGACGATCGACTGGTTAATTTTTGCACCCGACCGACTTTGCCACGACGTAACTCACTCGCCTTGTGGGACCGTACCTGACCCTTCCTCCCTTTCTTTCTTCCCTCCTGTGTGCAGACAAACAACAACAACCCCCCCCATGTTGATACCCGGGCGCCTGGCCCTTCCCAAAGGCACCGTGTTGGCGCCCGTCCCGATGCACTCCTCGCGCCTTTCCTCGGCGCCGCCGTCGCTGATTGATATCCAGCAGATGTTCAACCGAGGGGCGTTTCACCACCCCTCCTTGATAAAAGTCCCTTCGCTGATGGAACTCAACGCGCGGGCGTCGTCGCCGATGGGGGTACGGATATCACCCCCCGCAGCGGCGGTGGCGAGGGCGGTGCCGGTGCCAGTTCGCGTTGAGGTTTGCCACCAGCCGGTTGCGAGGCCAGTCGTTACAAATGCGAATGCGAATGCGACTGCGGAACTGAAACAAAACAACATTCAACCGGCCCCCGCCGCCCCGCAACCCGGGGTGCAGTGCGCCAACTGCGCCACCACGAAAACGCCTTTGTGGCGAAACGGCCCGGCCGGTCCCAAAACATTGTGCAACGCGTGTGGCGTGCGGTTCAAACTAGGAAAGTTACCGCCGCCCGGGGGGTGGCCTGCGGGGCATGTTTTCCCGCCGCCGCCACCGCGGAAACGCCCGGCGCACTTGCTCGGCGAGACCGTTGTTGGTAAAAAGGCTCAAAAGATCGAGCACGACGAAAACGAAAGGTTCGAATCCGCCAGCCGCGGTTTCAAAAAGCGACGGATAAACGGCGTCCCACTGCCCACCGATCAATACGTCAAGACGCACTTCGGCAACAACACAATCTTGACCGACTACGACGGCGCGGTTTTGCTGATGGTGCTGGCGGGTTTGTACGACCATTGAGAAATTTGCGAGTTTTCGAAAAGAGCACACAAAGGAAATAAAGGGCGCGCCTGTATCTTGTACCCTGTATCTACAAAGCGACCCGACCTAGAAAGATGAACATGCCTTTCATGACTGTATATCATAGACTACCAAAAACTGTAAGTACCTTGTAAACCCGCGCCGCCGGGTACCATGTAAAAATAAAATATATGAAAAGGGCCGCCCGCGCCGAGCCTTCTTTGCGCCGTGAGAAGCGTTCTGGGAGCCGGCAAAAGCGACCATGTCTGACTTTACGTCAGTTGTAATGTAACACATATTTTGAGACTGATCATATATGGATGATAAATAAATAGAGACTGATCATACCAAAACTTTTCTTGCCTACTAGCGGCGCTACTCTGGCTAGTGAATATCCATAAAGTGGTCCATCGCGACGGACAGCGCGGCCATCGTTCCGCACCCGATTGCGATGCCCTGCGGCCCGCCCGTCCGCGCCATGACCCCCCCCGTGAAACATCCCGCGCACGCGCTGTTGTAGATGTCGTGCTTCGCCCGCGTTTGCTCCACCACGCACTCCGAGCCGGAGTAAAGCGCGCCGAACACGGCGAAGCCTTTGGCGTACGAACCCGCTTTTTGCAGCGACGCCCTTCCCGCGTTTTTCAGCGACTGCGCTACGGTGAGCTTTTCGTCGCCCGGCATACTCGGCTCGAACGCGCCGAAAAAGATACCCATCGCAGCCCCCAAAACACTCCCCATCACCGTCGCCAACACCGTCTTCACAACGCAGTTGTTCATCGCGTCGTCCATCATCATCTGCTCCGCGCTCGGCATCTCTACTTTTTTATACGTCTTTGGTTTCTTGGGATCGGTTTTTGGTGTGGATGCAGGTTTCGGCGATCCGTCGGCAACCATCTCGGGAGTCGCGGCGGCAGTGTCGGTTCCAATCATCTCGGTCATCTCATCACGCATATCAGGCACGGACGTGGATGCCGCGGACGTGGACGCGACTGACGCGGTTCTCTCTTCCGCCAGCGCCACGCGGAACAGCACGCATCGCATCAAACCACCCGTGCGGTCGCCACCGGAACGCGTCGTCGCCTCGCGCCCGTGTTGGGGTGCCGCCGCGCGACGCGCCGGTCGCGGCAGCGGAAACGGCGTGGACGCACCAACAGCCTCCGCGTGCGCCGCGCGGAACAAAACCTTGTGCATGGTCTCCATTTCGGTGCGCATGGCGTCCTCGCGGGCCAGCGCCGCGCTCGATGTCTGTGAAGTCGAGCTGGCAGGTGGCGGCGATCGAGCGCCCGCTCGCTTTTTTTTATTTATTGGCTAACACGCTTTTGTAACGCTTTTCTAGGAAGCAACGATTGCTCCCGTCACTCTCGCCTGCAACGACGCACCATGGCGATATCCTACCCCAACACTCGTGCATTTAGTCATATCGCACTCAAGCGCGACACTGGCGACGCCTTCGCGGCTCTGCCCGTCCACGTCCTCATCACGCACGTCCTTAAATCGGGCAATCTGCCCGATGGGTCAGATCTCGCACGCCTCCGAGCGGTGAGTCTTGAGATGCGCGATGCGGTGGCGGCGACGGGGCGTAGAGTGTACGAGCTGAGAGCCAGGAACGCCATACAGTTTGGAGACTTAAGCGGGCTGCAGCTCTTGCATCAGCGAGGTGACCTGAAACAGAAAGGTGACCTGGATGACGACGACGTTGACGGCGACGACGACAGCAATTGGAGCTCGTGCACCTTCGCGGCTCAGCTCGGACAACTCGAGGTACTGAAGTGGTTGCGCAAGAACGACTTCCCGTGGAGCGAAGAGACGTGCGGACAAGCGGCGGGGAGCGGACAACTCGGGGTGCTACAGTGGTTGCACGCGAACGGCTGCCCGTGGGACGAGTTTACGTGCACGTATGCAGCGGAGGGCGGACACCTCGAGGTGCTTCAATGGTTGCACGCGAACGGCTGCCCGTGGGACGAGATGACATGCCTGTATGTGGCGTCGACTGGGCACCTTGAGGTGCTTCAGTGGGCGCATGCGAACGGATGCCCGTGGAACGAGATGACGTGCGCGAACGCGGCGTTGGGCGGACAGCTCGAGGTGCTGCAGTGGGCACGCGCGAACGGCTGCCCGTGGGACGAAAATACTTGCAAGTTTGCGGCGGAGGGTGGGCACCTCGAGGTGCTGCAGTGGGCGCACGCGAACGGCTGCCCGTGGGACGAAGAAACGTGCGATGCGGCGGCGAAGGAAGGGGACCTCGCAATGCTGCAGTGGGCGCACGAAAACGGCTGCCCGTGGGACGAAGAAACGTGCGCGAGCGCGGCGGAGGAAGGGCACCTCGGGGTGCTTCAGTGGTTGCGCGCAAACGGCTGCCCGTGGAACGAGTGGGCGTGCGCGAGCGCGGCGGAGGGCGGGCACCTCGAGGTGCTTCAGTGGTTGCGCGCGAACGGCTGCGAATGGGACGGCGAGACGTGCGAGAACGCGAAGAAGGGCGGGCACCTCGAGGTGCTGCAGTGGGCGATCGCGAACGGCTGCCCTGGGCCGGATTGAAAGCCTACTCCAAGTAGGCTTTCACGCGAGACGATGGATACGATACGATTTCGAATAAAAATACTTTACACACGCGCTCGTCCCGTTTTCGCGCGCTTTTCATTCGTATTGGCACTGGTACGACCGGTACGACCCCTCGTCCCCTGACGTGTACAGTGACTGCGAGTCCCTGTATTCCCCGTTACGTCCCGGTGAGTTCGACCGCGAGCGGTGCGACGACGACCCCCCCACGCTTTCCATCTCGAGCCGCCCTTCACGCAGCGCGTCCAGCAACGCCGTGGCGTTTTCCATCTCCGCGTCCAGCGCGCTTCGCGAATGCAACGTCGCTCGCGAGTGCAACGTCGCGGAGCCCGCCACGTCGTTTCTGTCGTCGTCGCCGTCGCCGATGTCGTCGTTACCCACCAGCACCGCGTTTTCGCGTCGGTACGGGAACCCGTCCCAGGGTTCGGCGCGGTCGTCGTTGCCATTGGAAGACCGCGGCGGCGACGGTAACCGGTCGTCCCCGTTTTGAAACGAACAAGAATCGCGCCCCGGCCCCGTCTCGGTTCCGCGCAAACCGCTTCCACGAGACGCCGCGTCCTCCTCGGAGAATAAGTCGAGGGTATCGGAAAACGTGTCGGAAAAGTGGCCGCTTCGCTGCGCGGCACTTCGACCTGCAACGTTTCGCGCTCGCGATACCGACCCGGAAGGTGACCACCCGGAAGGCCTTGTTAACGCAGAGGATGCCTCTGTGAAACCGGGCGTTCCGCCGCGCGGCGAAACCGGCGTTCGCGGGGGGGGCGAGTGCGGATCGTACCGCGAAGACGAAGAAACAGAAGCGGCGCGTTTCGCCGCTGCCGCCGCTTGGGACGCGACGAGCGCGCTTTTTCGCGCGCGACCGGCGGCAGCATCCGCGGATGACGCCGCATCCACGCCGTTCCTAACGGCCGTGTGCGTCACGAGGCCGCCTGCTGTGGGAGGATCGGAAACACCAGCCGCAACGCGTGCGGACGCAAGGCGCACCACTGCGCGCAGTCGCTCGGTTTCCGCCCGCGCTTCGGTTATTTCTCCCGACCGCCGCGCCGCGACGGCCACGGCCGCGTCCGCCCGGTCCGCTTCCTTCGCTACCCTGCGCTGCGCAGCTTCAAGCGCGAGCTGCTGCGCGCTGCCTCGGTCATCCGAGTCCGCGAGCTCGCGTCGCAGCGCGTCGCCCCGGAACTCTGCCTCCGCGAGTCTCTCCGCGAGGTTAGCGCGCTCGCGAGCGAGTTCGGGGAAACCAACGCGAGCCTCCGTTGCGGCGGTCTCCGCGGCCGCGGCCGCCTCCGCCGCGGCGGAGGCTTCCGCCTCCGCCTCAACGCGCCCTCGCTCCGCTTTGATTTGCTCTCTCCACGCCGCCCTCACCGCTTCTTGCGCCGCGCGCTTGGTTTGCTCCGCCACCGCGTGCGCGCCCTGCAGCGCTTGGAACGTCTCCTTCACCCTGCGCTGCAGCTGTTTGTTTTCCCGCCGCGCCTTCTCCACCGTCGCGCGCGACATCGCCGTTTCCGCCAAAGAGGCTTCCACCTGGCTTGCAGACGAGGTCTCTTCCCTCTGCAGCGACCGCGCGTCATCCGCCTCCCTCACGCGACGCGCGCTGAGCTGTGCCTCAAGGGCGTCGCGCTCGCGACGCGACGTCTCCGCGTTTCTCCCAGCGTCGCGCGCCGCCGCCTCCGCCGCAGCCGCCCTGGCCTCCGCGTCCCCGAGCCGTGCCATCGCGTCTTCGTAGTCCGCTTCCCTCGCTTGGGCTTCCGCCGCCGTCGCGCGCTGTTCAGCCATTGTGACTCGCGTTTCCGCCTGCTCCGCCCGCAAACGCGACCTTTCCGCCACCCTCTCCGCGTCACGCGAGACCCCCTCCAACAAATCTTGCCTTCGCTTCGAGTTGACTAGTTTGCGATTCAGCTCCGCGACTCTTCGTTCTGTAACCTCCGCGGCGTCGCGCAGCTGCGCCTCCAAGCGCGCGCGCGCCGCATCTGTCGCGCCAGACGCGCTCGCGAGTTCGCTCTGCACCTCCGCCAAAATACGCCGGGTCTCCGCGAGTTGCTCCACGGCTTTGTCCGCGCGAATCGAGTCTTCGACAACGCGGGCGCTACGTTCGGTGGTCGCCAAAACGAGCCGCCGCTCCGTTTCCAAACACCGCGTTTCCAACAAGGAGGCTCGCGACTCGGCGCGAGCAACCGCGCGCGTCGTTTCCCCTCGCGCGTCGTCGAGCTCCGCGGCGAGCTCGTTGAGCTCAGCCCTGAGGCTTTCTTCGCGACGCATCGCATCAAGCGCGGCTTTGTCCGGGGCGTTCGCGACAGCGGCGGCTCGGTCAACCGCCGCCGCCGCCGCCGCGGTTTCGGAAGCCGCTAAAGCCTTCTCCATTTTTTTTCGCGAAACCTCAACCTCCGCGCGAGACGCGCGCGCGACGGCAACCTCTTCGCGCGCGGCGACCAGATTTGCTGCCGCATGTGCGAGGTCGGCGCGAAGTTTTTCTTCGCGCTTGCCTGCTACCAACATCGCCTCACCCGCGGCGCGACCAGCCGCCGCTTTACTCGTCGCCAACGACCGCTTCGTGGTCTCCAGCTCTGATTTGGTCGTCGCTAACTCCAACGCCAACGCCGTCGTCGAGGCGGAGGTAGCCTGATCAGTGACGGCGCTCGCTTGGGACGCGGTTTGAACCGCCGCCGCGGCTTTCGCCTCCGCCGCCTGCACCGCCTTCTCGGCGTCTAAACACCGCTCCCGCAACCCCCGCGTCTCCGCCGTCGCCGCCAAAAGCGCTCGTTCCAAATCAACAACCTTCGCCTCCGCCGCTTCCCTCGCGCCGCTCGTCTCGCCCACCAGCTCTTCAGCATCCAAAAGCTTTTGCTCGCAATCCGCAAGCTCTGTTTTTAACGTATCGAAACCCATAGAGTGTGAGGTCTCGGCAAATTTCAAGGCGCGCTCCGCTTGCATAGAGCGTTTTTCCAAATCAGCCAGCTTTATTTTGGCCTTGGCGCGAAACTCGCGAGCACGCGCGAGTTCCTCTTCAAGCTCGGCAATCTTCGCCTTGCCCTGCGAGGTTTCACGCGCGGCAGAAGACGAAGCCTCGGCCGCAGTGTGGGCCTCGGCCAGCAAGGCGCGGACAGATGCCAGCTCGACTCTAAGCGCCGTGGCTCGCGTCTCAGCAGACGCCAGCGCTGTTTCTCGCTCGGTTTCGCGGTCACGCGCTGCCGCCGCCTCGGCACCGGCGCCCGCCGCGGCGGAGGAAGAGGCGGCGCGCTCTTCGCGCGCGGTTTTCGCGGCGGCGTTATGCGTTTCCAGTTCAGAGGAGAGAGACACGACTCGCGTTTCCGCGGCCGCGAGGCGCGTTGCGATTGCTTTCGTTTTGGTTTCTGCGGCGGCGACATTCGATGCGGCGCGAGTGGTTTCCGCGCGCGCCGCGTTGGCGGCGTCAGAAACGCACGCCTCCGCTTCACAAGCGCGTCGTTCAGCGTCCACGGCTCGTTTCTCCGCGGCGTCATTGTCGTTCACGAGGACGCGAAGGCGCGCCACCTCGGCGTCGAGGGAAATAATATTCGACTCCAGGTCTAGTTTCTCGCGCTCGATGTTTTTCCCCTTCTCAATGCACTTGCGCAGCTTTTTCAGGTTCCACTCGTTCTTCTCCTCCGCGTCGCACGCAGCGGCGACCAAACGGCGTTCCGCGTCAGCGGCGGAGCACGCGCTGGTGCCCTCCGCCCTCGACGTTCTCAGCTCAGCGGCGACCGCCGCAGCCGTAGAGTCACGCAGCGCAGCCTCTGCGGCCTTCATCGCGACGTCCCTCGCCTCGATCGCGGAGCACGCGGTGGCCTCTGCCGCGGTGGCGCGGCGCTCGGCGTCCGCGGTTTTCGTCGCCGCTAGCACCGCCGCTTCGTCGGCGTTTGTTTTCATCGCACCCGCGGTTTTCGTCGCCGTCTCCAGCTCAAGCTCCACCAGAGCCTTCTCGGTAACCGCGGTTTCCTTCAACAACTGTTCCCCCTTGCCTTTCTCGATGGCTTTCTTGAGTTTCTTCGCGTTCCACTCGGCGTTTTTTTCGGCATTTTTTTCGGCGGCGCGCGCCGCCGCGAGCGTCTCGGTGAGCGCCGTTACTTTCGCAGTCAGCGTGGTGACTTCCTTCGAAAGCGTCGACGCGTGTGCCGTAGCCTCTGCAGCAGCACTCGTAACCTCTGCAGCAGCCCGTTCCGCGTTCAACAGTTTCTGTTTGGATTCCTCGTTCTCGGAAGAACTCGAACCGCTCTTATTCGCGTCGCGCTCTTGAATCGCCAAAGCCTGCGCCGTTTCCGCCGCTTCCATCTGCATCGTCAGCGCCGCCCGCATTGATTCCAAGGTCATATCCGCCTCTTCCTTCTGCTGCTTCGCAATCGATTCTATTTTGTCAGCGTGTTTCCTGATGGTTTCTTTTTCCGAAACGAGCTCTGCGTGTTTCACAAGACCCAAAGCGCGTTCGCGCTCCAGCGTTTTTGTGAGCTCGTCGATTTGTGAATGCGCTTTTGCGATTTCGGCGTCCAGCTTATCGGCGCGTCTCGTGACGTCGTCGGATTCGCGGGAGTGCGCTTTCGCCGCCTCCGTCTCCGCCCTCGACGCATCCAACAGGTTCATCACGCCTTGTAGCCTCTCCGTGAATCGCACGAGCTCGGCGTCTTTCTCGTCAACCGCCTCGCGTTCCTTTTCTGTTTTCTTCTTCGCAGCTTTGATTTTTCGTCTCAACTGCTCGCCATCCTCACAAGCTTTGTCCTTCGCCTCACGCGTCGCCGCCTTGGCTTCCCTCACCGCCAACTCTGCGGCATCAAGCTTGCGCTCGAACTCAGCCTCGGCGTTGAACGCGCTGCGAGTTTGCTTCTCGTTCACGCCCCTTAGATGCTCGATCTCTTTGTCACGCTTCGCGAGCTGTGCTTCCAAATCGCTCATCACGCCGAACGGACCGGGAACGGACCGAACACGGCCGTTCCACACTCCCCAACCTCGTGTCCCCCCCCCCGTGTGTCACGAACGTCGACGCCTCGCCGAGCGGATCGACACCTCCGTCGACCCGCCAGGTTGCGCCCCTCACTTGTGCGGACGCAGAGGCCGCGGCATTTTCCTCGGAAACTTTTCTCGGCCAAAGTGTCAACTTTTTGGCGTCGGCAAAATCGGTGAGCTGGCGGTGCGCGCCCTCACTAGACTAGCGCCCCCCCCTCACCTGGCATGCCCCTCCCCGGCTCGGCACCGGCCCTTGCCGCGCCGCGCGATGCGGAAGCGGCTCGCGTCGCGTCCGCGAAGGCGGCGGAGGAGGCCATGGAGCGCGCTGCTTTCCTGAAGATCGTGCGCGCGATTCGCGGGTACGCGTTCGATGCGGCGGACGAAGTTCGGCGGTGGGAGCACAACTTCGCGCGGTTACCTGTTGAGCACCAGCATTTGTTGCGACACCACAAACAGAAACACTTGGACGCGTATACGTGTATCGAACGCAACGCGAACTTCTTCAAAGAGCTTTTACGGAGCTTCTCGGGGGACGAGGTTCCGGATCATTTACGAGTTCCGGAACTCGATGGAGGTGAAGATGGGGAAAATAAAAACCACCGCTCCGTCCCGCCGAGCGACGCGGAGAAGGTGCGGTACATTCTTAAGAACCTTTCAAGGGACTGGAGCGCGGAGGCGAGTGAAGAGCGGGCGCAGAGTCACGGCCCGATATTAGCCGAGCTAGAAGAGAGACTATACGTCCCAAAGGATGCAATGAAAGAAGGAAGGTACCCGCCACGAGTGCTCGTGCCGGGCGCCGGGTTGGGGCGGCTAGTCCTGGAGTGCGCTGCGAGGGGTTTCGAAACCGAGGGCAACGAGTATTCGTACTACATGCTCCTCACGAGCAGTTTTGTTTTGAATCAGTGCCAAACGGCTGGGCAGTTCGAGATACATCCCTGGATCCACAGCAACAACAACCACACGAGTGACTCAAATCAAACGCGCGCCGTGCCGATTCCCGACCTCCCCGCAAGCGACGCGGACGTGAAACCGGGAAACATGTCCATGTGCGCTGGGGATTTCTGCGAAGTGTACGGCGCGCCGGAGCAAAAAAAACAATGGGACGCCATCGCGACGTGTTTCTTCATCGACACCGCGCACAACGTCGTGGAGTACCTCCAAATCATCGCCGACTGCCTGAAACCGGGAGGGATCTGGGTCAATTTCGGCCCCCTGCTGTTCCACTGGGCGGACGCGTCGTCGTATTTACAAGGCGACGAGGTACGTCCGCATTTCCCAAATCCTCCCGACTGTTTGACCATACAGCACTGACACTTTTCTGGCAAAACTCCAAAGCTTTCCCTGGAAATGAGCTTGGCGGATATCGAGAAAGTCGCGGAAAGCGTGGGGCTGGATATCGTAAAGCGAGAAATGAGGGACTCGCTGTACACCGCGGACAAAAAGAGCATGTGTCAAACCGTGTACAGGTGCGCGCTGCTGGTCGCGGTGAGGCGGGAGAAGTAGGTAGTTGCGGAAGGGAGGGAACTTGCAGTCCAAGTGTCTTCAAAAGTGAATGTTGGTTTCTTCGTCCAGTTTATTTGGCAATTTTCGCGAAAAGTTAGTTTCCTTTGCGAAAGCAACGACTTTACCACGGCTCACCACCGACCCATCACAGCGTCGCGCGCGCGCGTGTTTCTCCCCCCGAAACGCAACCACCTGCGTTCTTCATGTTTTCCTACGTATTCCACGACCTCTTTGAGTCCGTTCGCGACACCCTGGTGCGGTGTGCCGACGCTCTTTTCGTCACCACCGAGGTTTTCGCGGTCCAGGTTTTCGCGCACCTAAGACGAGTTTTTTCGCTGGTCGTGGTCGGTATCGCGGCTGAGGCGCTGCTTTTCTGCCTGTGGTTCACCCTGTTGCTGCCCGTATGGCGGCGCATCGGACCGAAAATAAGTCTGTGGGCGCATCTTGGTACCACGTCTCTCTGCCTGTGGCGCCTGTTCGTGGCGCGCGAGCTCGTGTTACGTTTGTGCTTCGGTGACCTTGGAAGGCCCTCGATTTTTCGCGCGCTTTCGGGAGTTTCCCTCGTCGCGTGGTCGGCGGCACAAAAACCGATGGCGATTCCAATCGGCGCGTTCGGCGCGGCCCTCGTCGGTAACTACGGCATCGCATGGGTCGCGTGTTTCTTGCTGTGCGCCTGTTACACCCTGTACGCGCGCATCCCAAGTCCGCAAGTCCACACGCCGACGAAGAAAAGAAAAAACGAAAATGGAACAAACACAGAAGCAAAAAGCGCCCTGCAGCACGCCGAGGACGACGATGAAATCGTCACGGAAATACGAGTTGGCCTCTTAAACCCCTCCCCGGGTGGCACCATCTTGCGAAGACGAGTAAAGGCGCCAATTCCAAAAGGTGATACGTACGAAAACGCGCGTCGCGAGTTCGTGGATTCGTTCGCGGAGGAGGAGCCAGGTGTCGTGAAAATCGTGAAAGAGTAGGCGGGTTCGTTGTTTTGAGTGCGGTACTTTTCGTAGGTGCTTGTGTTTAAAGTCTAAGTAGGGTAACTGTACTCTTAGTTACCCTAGTCTAAGACTGGTGTGTCTTCCGAGTCACCTACAGGTCTCCCGAGACAACTAGACGTGCAAAAAAAGAAAGACAAGACGACGTAGTCGTGTTACAACTCTTTCGTTTCCGTTTCTCGTCTGCGCATCGGGTTTTTTTTTAAAGAAAAATCCCTTGGATTTTCGAACCCAAAAACGGACACGGCGAGGTACCCGCAAAGCCCCGCCACGAGGAGCTGCAAAAGCGTCTGCATCGCGAGGCGCGTGACGTGCGTTTTCAGGCTCGTCAAGAACCCCGGTGCGTCACCCCGTGCGTCTTTAGTTTTGTCATAGAAAGCATCGAAAGGATCTTCCTTTTCTTCGTACTCCGTCTCCGCCTGCAATACCGCCCGCGCCGCGTCCAATAGCGCGGTTTCCGCTGTTTCCCGCAACGACCCCACCCGGGTTCGTCTCTGCTCTGCTTCTTCCGAATCGCCAACCATCACGTCACCGTAATTAATTCGAAACCCTCTCTCCTTGCAGAACCGCTGCACCACCCGAAACTTTTGCAGCGTTCGCATTTTCTGTGCGTCGTTCCTGAACCTCTGCACGTTGTTGAAATCAGTCACCACGGCGTCCACCGCGTTTCGCACGTCCTCGTTCCGCATGTCACGTTGGAACTCATCGTCATCCACCAGTTTCTGCAGGAAGTCAAACTTCTCAACCTCTTTCAACAGCAAGTCTCGCTTTTCCAGAAAACCCACCGCAGCAAGAGGCACACCTGATGCTTTTGCAAGTCGCTTCTGATGCGGCAGTTGCGCCCAGTCGCGAACTTTCCGCAAGCGCGCCGTTTGCGAAAGCGACGCGAAGGGTTTGAGTGTTTGTTTGCCAGTAGCGTGACCCGAATTTTCCAGTCCCATCGCACTCGCGGTATCCGCGATTGCACTTTCAGTATCGCCATCTTCACGCGCGTCTTCATCCAAATCCACTCCTTTTTCTTGTAGCCAACGCAGCGCGTCTTCCGCGCCCAGCGCGCGCGCGACTGAAACGAAGCTCCACAGCCCCGGCCCCACGCGTTGTTTCAAAAGAAAGTGGACGCGTCCGCGTCCGCGTCCGTTTACGTTTCCCGGCGGCGACGTCGCGCCGCGACTTGTTTCGCAGCGCTCGGAAAGAATCACCTCCGCTACGTCGAAGCTTCCTCGAATCACGGACGACTCGCACAGGGGGGTTATGCCCAGTTTGTTTTTCGAGCTCGCGTTCGCGCCGTGCCGCAGCAAAACCCGGACCGTTTCCCTCCCCGCCATCCTCGCCGCCAAGTGAAGCGGCGTGTCGTCGTTGCTGTCCAGCGCGTCTACCCACGTTCCTTTTCTTCCAACCAGAACGCGTACCACATCCGCGCGGTCGTGCATCGCGGCGAAGTGCAACGCCGTGCGGCCTAAATCGTCGTCGTCGTTGGCGTCGACGCCGTGGGACAACAGAAGCGCGACCACACCAGAGTGCCCGCGCGCGGACGCGAACACCATCGGCCGCACACCGGATTTGTCCGTCGCCTCGAACGTAGCGCCCCCGGCGACCAGGCGCGCGACGTCGTCCACCAAACCGAGGTCGCACGCCGTGAGGAGCGCATCCGCGCGACGCCGCTCGAGCTCAGCCTCGGCGCGGCGCGCGTCCATGCCGGTCTTGGGTCGGACGCGGGCCGCCGCGCGCTGTGACAGCGAGGGGCGACTGGCCCGGGAGCCAAGCGCGTCGGCACTCCCGAAAAGTTCAACAGAAACTGAGAAGATTTTTTCGTTCACGCGCTCGGCGACCCCGCACAATCGCGCAGCGCGCGCGCGTGACCGCGGATCGCTCCGGGACGGGTTTAGGGAGTCGTCCGGATTCGATTCGCCTTACACGACACCGCGTGTGTATCGCGCTCGCGTCGCGGTTCCGTGCCTGCGTCTCGGCGGGGCCAGGCGGAGGCCCAGGTTACGATCGGGATCGGCAAAGCGCACTCGGCGCACAGACTTTTGATCGCCGCGTCCCGTACCCCCGAGCATGGCTACTGATGACCACATGACGGTCACCGCGGTGGGCCTCCCTGTTGGGGCTTTGAGTGCTACTTTCGGGAAGTACGTCCTGGAAAACGGCCAGGCAATCGAGGACGTGGTGCTTGGTTACAGCACGTACGGCACGTTGAACGAAACGGGGGACAACGCGGTTATCGTGGGGCATTCCCTTACCAGCAACAGCAACGTGTTGGAGTGGTGGAGCGCTTTGATGGGTGAGGGGGACGGCATGGCGCTTGACACGAAAAGCGAGTTCATCGTGTGCGTGAACTACCTCGCGTCGCCGTACGGTTCGTCGTCCCCCGTGACGCCTGACCCGGGGAAACGGGACGGCAAGTCCTACGCCGCGGATTTCCCAACCCCCATCACGGTGCGGGACAACGTGAGGTTGCAGCGCAAGCTTTGCGACAAGCTCGGGGTGAGGCACCTGAAAATGGCAATCGGCGGGAGCATGGGGAGCATGCTCGCGCTTGAGTGGGCCGCGACGTTTCCCGATTTCGTCACCGAGCTCGTTTTAATCGCCGGGTGCGGGCGGCACACGGATTGGGCGATTGGCATCGGCGAGGCGCAGCGGTTTTCGATAATGGCGGATTCCAAATTCAAAGGCGGCGAGTACGACCCGACGGACCCGCCGCGGGCGGGGCTCGCGACGTCGCGGATGATGGCCATGCTCAGCTACCGAGCGCCGCAATCGATGGACAGCAGGTTCAACAGGGACGTGATGAATGCTGAATCGCCGCAGGGTACGTCGGAAGACAGCGACGATTCAAAAAGCGCACACGAAAAGAAAAACAATAAAACGCACATGCGGAAACCGTCGTCCCACGTCGACATCGGCGCGGTGGCGCACGCCAACGAGCTTGCGTCTGAGACCCTTCCGTACTTCGCCGTGGAGAGCTATTTGCAGTACCAGGGCAAGAAGTTCGTGAAGCGGTTCGACGCGAACTGCTACATCCAGCTCACTTACACCCTGGACTCCCACGACGTGGCGCGCGGCAGGGGGGCGTACGAAGACGTGCTGCGGCGGCTGACGCACCGAACTTTGGTGGTGGGAATCACGTCAGACGTGCTGTATCCGTTCTCTCTGCAAAGCGAGCTCGCGCAACTAATGCCGCACGCGGAGATGTACGCCATCGACTCCCCGCACGGGCACGACGCTTTTTTGATTGAGATTGAAGATTTGAACTTAGCGGTGGCGCGGTTCCGCAGAGGCGAACCCGCCGACCCCGTGCGGGCGATGCTTTCAAACGAGGCACCAAACGATTTACCAAACGCGTCGAATGATTTAAACGCGTCGCTCAACTCAGAAAGGGAGCTGCGAGGCGCCGTGCGTGCGCTTGAACTGGAGCTGGAGAAGAGCCGGGAAGAAAAGGAGCTACACCAACGCAGGGCGGATTCGTTGTTGCAAGAAGTCGCGCGGTTGAGGGTGGAGGTTGAGGTAAAAAACGCTTCGGTGAGTGGAAATTTTGACGAGGGTACGTACGGGTACGGCTTGCTCGTAGTGCCCGCGAACCCGCCGCCGTCGTCGCGCAGATTCAAACCCGTGTACGGCGAGGTGAAGTCGTCCATAGGGGGGGCGGACGCGCCCATCGCCGCGCTTGGCGCGTTCTAGAGCGCTGTATTGTAGTAACGTAATAACAAGTTGATGTTTTTCACACGTGTCTGTCCAGCGCGGATGTACGTTTGCACGCCGCGCAGTAGCGTTTCAGCTTGCCGTGAGGGCAGGGGTTGCACTCCGCGCAGTTTCCTTTCAGCCTGCCGTGAGGACAGGGGTTGCACGCCGCGCAGCTGCCTTTCACCCTACCGTGAGGGCAGGGGTTGCACTCCGCGCAGTTGAGCTTCAGCTTACCGTGAGGGCAGGGTGCACGTCGGGCAGACTTTTTTCAGCTTGCCGTGGGGGCAGGGGTTGCACTCCGCGCAGAAGTATTTCAGCTTGCCGTGAGGACACCCTTTGCACTCCATGCAACTTCTTTTCAACTTGCCGTGGGGTCAGGGGGTGCACTCCGCGCAGTTGCGTTTCAGCTTCCCGTGCGGGCAGGGGTTGCACGCCGCGCAGCGGTCTTTCAGCTTGCCATGAGCGCAGGGGTTGCACTCCGCGCACTGGCTTTTCAGCTTGCCATGTGAACACCCGCTGCACACCGCGCAGTTTCTTTTCAGCTTGCCGTGGGAACATCGTTTCTCCACCATGTCGCGCCAGGACGTCTTCGTAGAGAGCCCCGCACGCACCTCTCACGTCATCGCCAACAACCGTGCGCCACGGGTTATGCGCCCCGCCCCCGGCGCCCGAAGAAAAAAATCGCAAGTGATTTTTTCTGTTTTTGGCGGAACGTAAATCTCTGGAGGGTTTTCCACGACGAGGACCACACATTCCGCCACTCCACGGCGCCCTCGCGTTTCGCGCGTGCTTTCCCACAGCAGGCATGCCTTCGCCGGCGCTGATGTCCGGCGCGGCGGTCTGTGTGCGCGCGCCCGTGACGCTGCACCGCGCCAAGCCTCGCACTCGGCACCTTTTTTACCCTAGCAACGCGCAAATCGCTTCTCGATCGCGTTTCGTTTCGGTCCGCGCGGACGCCTCCGCCTCTGCGGTGGACACGCAGCAACAAGAGTACACGAAATGGCGCCTGGACAGGAACATCATCAGCCCAAGCGTGGAAGTCGCGTATTTCGGTGACGTGGATGACGACGTGATGCGGTACCGCGGCGTCAAGGCGGTTGCCTCCATCAACGAAAACGACGTTTTAGTGGAGTTGCCTCGAGTTTCGTGCTTGGTGCTTATGGACGACGCGCAGTTGCCGTTTCCCGAGTTCTGTAGTAACTCGTTGTGGAGCGCTTTGGGGTCCAAGAACAAATGGCAAGTCAAGGTAGCGCTTAATCTTCTTCACGAAAAGAGTTTGGGAAACGAAAGCGAGTTCAAGGTTTACGTGGACCAGCTCCCGAAACAGTTCGATTTGCTATCGCAGTGGAGCCGTGACGAACTAAAAGAACTGCAGTACCCGCCGGTGGTGCGAGCGGCGGAGGCGCAGAGCTTGGAGGACGACGATGCTTTTAACATGATTCAAAGCCTGTCACCTGAGACCGCTGCTAAGGTTACAAAAACCGAGCTGATTTGGGCCCTAAACATGGTCCGCTCGCGGGTTTTCTCGGGAAGACTCCGCGACAACGCGGAGACAAAAAAGAACTTGTTACCCAGGGCGCTCGCCGCTGGGACCGCGTTCGCGGCGTTTTTAACGTCCCAAACCCAGGAAGGACGCTGGCTCGCGGTGTTCGCCATGCTGGCGCTCGTGGTGTTCGACAGCAATGCTGGCGACGACGACGAGAGTGACGGTTCAGATCCCAACAGCACCGGCAATAAACTCGCCTACGTCTTGATGCCGCTCATCGACGCGTTTAACCACCGCAAGTTTCCCAAAAAAACCGAGTTTGAGTTTTCGCGTGACAAATTTCGACTGCGGTCGCCAACGCGGTACGAAAAAAATACCGAGATCTTCATCAGCTACGGCTTGATAGGCAACGACGAGTTGCTTACGCGGTACGGGTTCGCTGATGTCAACAGCGGGCACGACACGTACGTGTTCGAGGGCCTTTTAACTTGGCTCAGCGCGAACCACGAGCCGTTGCAAAAGGCGTCCGGCGCGGCACCCGACCGCCTGCGCAAAATTCGCGACGCCCGACTCGAGACGTATTTGAAACAAGCCGTATTTGTCGGCGACGGAACCGGTGACGCGAACCTGGAATGGGCGCTAAGGGCGCTGCTGGCGACGCCGGAGGAGTGGGACCGCGCGGGGGGGGATGTGGGCGGGTTCAAACTGGGGGGGGGTGGGCCTGAAAAAAAGGCCATGCTGGCGCTAAAAGATGCGTGCGCCGCCCGGCTTTTGGAAATGGGCACGTCGGTTACCGAGGATGAACAATTGCTCCGCTCCGGCTCAGCGGCCGACCGCGCGCGCGTGGCGGTGGAGTACCGGCTGGGGAAGAAGAAAATCTTACAGAAAGCGGTGGTGAGGTATACGTGACGGGGGTGGTTTATTAAAGGCGCCGAAGGCACGCGGTGATATACCGAAGGTATCAACGAACTCAACTGAGACAACGCACGTACACATTTCAACTCGACAGGTGTTTCTATAGCCTTCGCGACGTCCTCACAACGCCACCGCGGCTAACAGCTTGGTGAGTTGATCGTTTTCGGTCGCGTCACGCCCCGTTCCCGTGGTTTCGCTTTTATGCAGTATTTCCATGGCTTTGTTTATGATTTCGATTTGCGAGGACGCGTACCGCGACGACCGCGGGAGCCGCCGCATGGCGTCCAGTCGCCGGCGCAGGCGCTCCAGCTTTTCGGAATCGCCCGTGTTGTCGTCGTTTAGGGAAAAACCGGGTGTGCTGTGTCGCCGCGGTCGTCGGCGCCACGGTTTGCCCGCATTTCCGCCACCGTTCCTTCGGTCACCAGCAGAAGAACCGGTCGTCACCACGAGTCCCAAACCAAGGTCGTCCGCGCTCCCGCGTCGGTCACCGATGGCGTTCGTCAAAATGGAAGATGCCGTGATTGGGATGTTTTTCCGTCGCGCCGTGATGGACTTTTTGTCTTTCCGTTCCCGACGCCGCCGAAGCGCATCACCAACCGACATCTCCCCGTCCGTATCAAGCCCTGTTTCGATGTCCGCGTCGTACTCAGGTTGCCCAGCGGTGTCCATCTCACCGTGCATCACGTTCCATGCAGGGAACAATGAAAACACGCACCAGATAGATGTTGAGCTTTGAACGCGCTTCCGCGCTTGTGGAAATAACAAAAGCAAATTTAGAAAAGCAAATTTAGAAACGGTACGACACGCGAAACGCGAGTGACGTCGCGATGAACGCGGAACAAGAGTCACGGTTTTTTAGCTGGCTTTCAATGATAACACTAATAAGTGCCACCACCGAACAGAAATGTAAGAGCCACCGGTGAAGCCGCACTTTGACAAAATCTAGACTACTAAAACTACACCCGTACCCGTCTCCCAAAAAAGAATTGGATTGGATTTTAAACTCACCCTGGCCTGGCCATTCCGGGCGTGTTGATGTTGACGCTGCGGTACCCGCGCATCACCCCGGCCGCGAATTCCTTCAGAGTTGCGAGCGGGACGTAGTCATCTAACTGCTCATCCTCAAGGCTCATTAACTTTTTTTGTTCAGCCTCGAGCTGAAGCGTTTCCAGAAACGTCTGGAAAGCGGTTCCGTTTTGCGAATCGAACGCGAGCGCCGAGGCGTTTTTCACGTTGAACGCCAAGTACAAGTCGTGCACGGTGTCGACGTGAATGAGTTTGGGTTTTGTATCGTCTTGTAACGCTTTTCGTAACGCCTCGTACCCGGAGTCATTCGCGACGCACATCTTCCCGAACCACTCCAAATACCCAGCTAGCCCACCCGGTTCGCCCCGGGACGAGTCCTTCGTGGACGCGCGGTCGACGCGGCGGTTGCGGTTGGCATCAATCTCGGCTATCTCTTCCTCCTCGGAAGAGGACGAATCCCCCATCAGTTCGTCTCGTTTAGGTCTCAACACGTCGTCGTGCAGGCTCATGTAGCACTTGCCAACCAGCATATCCCTCCACTCCTCCCGGATCAACCCGTGCGTGTACCTGCCCATGCCATCCGCGAAGGCGTGAATGTCTTGGTCACTGAACAAACCGTCCTTGTCCTTGTCCAAAACCCACAACGTCGCGGGATGAGGGATGACCACATCCCCAACAAACTCATCAGGCACTTGGAACTTGAGCATCTCGCTTAGCCGCAGGCCAGCGGGCTCGCCATCAAGCCGCGCGCCCCTGACCCGCGACGATTCTTCGGAGAGCATGCTCCGGAGGTTGGAGGATGCGCCACCCATGTTTCGTGGGGTGGGTGCGCCCCCGATCTGGGATGGGTAGAAAGGTGCCGTGTTTTGCGTTTGCGGAGTCTTCTTTTCTTTTCAAAAAAAGACTTGCTTGGCCTCGCCCGAACCGAAACAAAACGGCTGTTGGTCGTCCGCGATGAGATCGGCGCGCGGTCACTTCCAGAGCGCACACGGCGGAATCACGGGCCCGCGTCGTGACATGCCCGCCGAACTGTCCGACCGAACCATCCGAGGGGAACGCCACGTGTCATACAAACAACGTGTGCGCCCCGTCCCGTCCGCGGTCTTCGCGATGCGCGATGCCGAAAACGGCCTGCGCAAAAACAAATCATCGCTGCCGCGCCCGCCGTCGGACCGACGGACCGGCTTGAACGAGTTCCGTGGGTCGCGATTTCAAGCCGGCCGCGATGCACGAAGCGTCATGGCGTACGGGTTGGGAGGCGTACGCGTCCCCGACTGCGTGACTCAATGCATGACCCCCCCGAAGCCGACAATATCAAGAGCCAAAGTGGAGTTCCTGGCGACGCCGAAAACGGACCTGGAATCGGAAAAAGAACGCCGCGAAGAAAACAAACGCGAAACACTAGCAGCGGCGAGGGCGGCGCAGAACCGAAAGTGGACGGTCGGTAAAAGAGAGGAGCTTGTGGTGTGGCGAGAGAAACAGACAGCGTCGGAGCAACACAACGCACACGAAAAATCCGCGCTGGAATCCGAACGCCGGCGGTACCAGCGCGAACTCAACGCGTTCGTTTTGAACAAAGCGCGGAAGGAAATGGATGTTTTTTCGGTGCGCCGGCGACAACGGTTCGACAGGGCGACATCGCGCGCGGCGATGTCCAGTTTTGGAAGGCACAGCATGCAGAGCACGTATCACTACTTGGCCGCCGCGAGTGGAGCCGCTAAACGTGGAGAAGACGGTTTCGACGGAGGGTACGAGGATGCGTGTGATCCGCTTTAACTTTTGATAAGTGATAAGCTTCCACTAAGGCCGATCGATGGCTTGTGATTCCCCAACAACACACACAACACTCTACTCCCCTTTTGCTTTTCTCGCCTTCAAGTAGTACATGGCGCCGTACGCCGCGGCGCCCAAGCCGGCCATGACCAGAAACCCCTCCCCCGTGGCCGGGTCGGGTAGAAACACCCGTTTCCAAGTCGGCCGTTGCGGCTTCAGAACCACCACGACTCGGTGTTTCACGTCAAGGCACTTCGTAAGGTGCGTTTTGATCATTTGCGGGGTCATATTGGCCATCACGTCGCGGCGCGTTTTTTCGCTCAACGCGTACAACGCGTCGAGGTCGCCGCCCAGCAAACCGCCCAGCCTACTGTTGTGCACGGCTTCGAAGTAGTCCCTCCAGTACCCGTTCTCCTGTGTTCGCACCTCTAACCCTCGTGTCTCCACCTCCACCGCGGTCGCGATTTCTTCCACTGATGGGCCTTGTTCCATCAGCGTTTTGATATCCAGTAGCGCCAGTGCCGCGAGCCGGTTCCCCGCCTTCGGGTCGCACGAAAAGTTGATCATCACGTCGCCCCGGAACAGCGGCCCCCTCGCCGTGGGGTCTTCAAACGCGAAGGACGCGGACACGGCGCAGGTGTAAATCTCGCCAAACTTGAACCGTAGCAGGGCTAACAAACGGCGCTCCATTATGGAACTCGCGAACACGCAGAGCAGCTTCTGTTTGGTCAACTCCACGCTGCCCGCTATTGATACCGCGATTTTTTTCGTGACTTGGTCCCAATCCGGGTTCGCGATTTGCACGGGGAAAGTAATCGAAGCCATGCTCATTGGCTCCACCATCGGCGCCAGCAAGATTTTGTGCACCGCGCGCGTTGGGAATCGAAACGGCGCGGGCTTGACATCCACGATCTTGTTGTTTGTGTGGCTGTCCCCGCCCGTGTTTGGCCCGGGAATACTCCCTAAGTACTTACGAAGCATCCTTAAAACTCGGGTTTCGTCAAACGCGCCCACCAGGGTCACGGTGAACTGCGAAGGGTCGGAAAAGAAACCGCTGAAGTGTTCGCACGCGCGCTCCGGGTTCATTTTCCGCACGTCGCCCACTTTTAGCGGTTTGCTTTGAAACGACTTGCCGTACACCAAGTGCCGGATGGTTTCGTTGTACACGGAAACGGGGTCTCTTCGTCGGTTCCGAATCGCCTGCTCTTGCATGCGTAACACAGCTTCCAACTCGTCGTGGTTTAGCATCTTTTTAACATCCGACGTGAACAGCAGGTACACGAGCTGCAACCCGGTTTCAACGTCCGTGGGCGAGAAATCGCCATCCACGCGTCGAAAGTAGGTTCCCGTTTTCGCAGACACGTCCGCGCGTTTGCCTGCTAAAATATCCGAAAGAATCTCAGGCTTCACCCCGAAAGTACCGAGCTCGCCCGCGATGGTGTTGGCGTACAGCGCGTCTAAGTATTTGGACTCCGGAATCTCGGATAAACCGCCCTTCGCGAACGCCCTTACCAACACCTGGTCATCCAGGAAATCCGTGGTTTTCAACGCCACGGTTATTCCGTTGGAAAGCGTGTACGTGTTGAAGCCCATGGTTTTGAACGTTTTCGTGGCAGTCACGGTTCCAGGCGGCGGTAACGGATTCGCATTCGGGTCGATCAAGTGTTCGGGGACGTCGAACATCGCGTTTGGTGAAATCTCACCCCGGTTCTCTTCGTCCTGGATGCGCGAACACGCCTGGGCGATGTCCGTTTCCGTGACCGTCGGTCGGCCCTCCATCGCGCGGATCACACAGCTGTTGTCCAGACGGAGCCTGTCCGCGAACTGCTTCAAGTCGTGTGTGGTCATTTTCTCCACGCACGCCACCGTCAAGCGCGCTTCCTCTTCCGCGCCCACCACGAGCTCGCCCCTTAAGAAATGCCCAACAAGCTCGTCCCGCAGCGACGTGCAGTACGTCTGGTCCCGCTCCACGAAGAATTGCTGCGCGTCCGCGGTTTGCTTCAGCTTTGCTATTTTCAGCTCCTGTTCCGAAAACCCGTGAAGCCTGGCGCGCGCGAGCTCGCGTAAACCTGACTCTAAACCTTTGACCACCGTATCTTTCCCCTCTTCGCACGAAATTTGCGCGGAGAACACGGATACGGTCCGCGTGGCTTCCGATAAATAAAAGAAAGTGTCAGTCTTGTATGGTAAAACAGTCTTGGTATTTGGGAAATACAATACGTACCTTCCTCCACGCCACACGTGGCGCTGAAGAAATCGGGATCGGGTTTGCGCATGAGCTTGTACAGCCGGTTATCAAGCGCGAGCTTGAACGCCTCTTCCACGGTCTTTTGAAAGAAATCCCCAGGAGTGGAAATAGGGTTCGCGCCGTACTTGTACGTCAACGTGACGTTCGTTCTCGTGTGCTCCTTGTCCACGGAACAGGTTATCCGGGGCGCTGGTATTGGGAAAGAAAAGTGTCAGTCTTGAGTCTTGCGTATGGGTGTACTTCGTAATGTGTATCAGTAAACAGTCGTAGTAATCGGGCCGAACAGTGCACTTGTGATGTATGTAGAGTTGCCAGTACTGGTAAATTTTATGGCCGTAGTACACTCAAAGAGGGGCATCAAACAGTGTGCCTGGATTTGGGAAATACAATACGTACCCGCGTGCGGCGCGATTTGCGGCCGAATCGTTTCCGGGTTCTGCGCAGGCTGGCCAGCCGCGGGTGCGCAGGTTCCAAAGGTTTTCTCGATTTGCGCGACGACGTCGTCCACGTCGGCGAAATCACCGGCCGCGATAACCGCCATTCGCTCGGGGCGGTACCACTTTTTGTAAAACCGGCGGAACACGCTCGGGTCGCCTTTTCGAACCACGCTTTCCAGCCCGATTGGTAACCGCGCCGCGTACGCGCTGTCTTTCATGAGCAGCTTCCAGTAGGCTTCACCCGCTCGGCCCCGCGCGTCGCGCCCCATGCGCATTTCCTCTAAAACAGCCCCGCGCTCGTCGTTGACGTCGTCGTCGCTGATTCGGACGTGCGACGCGAACTCGCTCATCACGGTGAGGGCTTTCGTTAAAACAAGCGGGTCGTCGATCGGCACCAGCAGCTCGTACACGGTTTCGTCCATGGACGTGTACGCGTTTTGACACGCCCCGAACTCCGCGCCGATTGATTCTAGGAAACGCACGATTTCAAAATTTCCAAACGATTTCGTGGCCCGGAAAGCGAGGTGCTCCACGAGATGCGCCACGCCTTGCTCATCCTCCTCCTCAGCCACGGATCCGACGTCCACCGCCAGCGCGAGCGCCGCCCGGTCCTTGGGCTTCTGCGTGACGTGCACGTAGTACCGCATGCCGTTTGCGAGTTGGCCTTGCCTATGCCTGTCGGAAGGGCCCACGGGCAACACCTCGTTCCATTTATCGGCCAAAGGGTACGGCGTCAACGACTTCCACCCGGAAGACTTCACGGCGCCGCCTGACGATTTTATGGAAACGAAAAATGGGCGATCGAGGAGAGAGGGGTCAGTGTCAATGGCATCACTGGCGTCATCGTCAGTCTCGGTGTCTGGCCCCGGTTTCCATGGAAGTCGCGGTCGTGTCGCTTCCGGTCTTTTTGGCATCACGTAATCCACCCGTATCGACGCGGCACACCCGAGTACGGTAGTAGAGAGTGCTCGCTGAACCCGAGTCGCGTGATGACTCGGCCGAATCTGAAAATGAACGCGAAAGCGGGCATCCGCGCGATCTCTCAATCTCATCATCGCTTCGGGGCGTACCTATGGAAGGCGTGTTCGGAGTCGCGGGGGCTTCCGATCGCGGGGTCCCGGGGGGGGTGACCTCGGCCCCGTCCAAGGACGTCCTCACGGTTGGAAGATCCGACGCCATGCTCGTGTCTCCGCGAATGAGAGGGCGTGAACTTTTTAGTCGATCGCGACTTGGAGTTTCGAAACGCCGAGGGAAAACAAAACTCTTCTCGTCACGACCACGTCATTCGGGCATGCTCCTCCGCTGCCCCACGGCGAGGGCGGCGGCGAGCGCTCGGTGGGTGCGATGCCGGGCGGGGGGGGGTTCGGGACCCGATGAGGCTCCTCGGTCGCAGGTCACGCGCGTCCGGAGGCGGAGGCGCGTGACCCGCGAAGGCGCGAACGGTCCGTCACGCCCCGAACACGAGATCGCGGGTGCCGAAACGGAAGGGACGCCGCCCGTGCCCGTCACTTCGGCGCCTGGGGGGAGTCCCCCGAGGGCGAGGACGAGGGCGTACGCTGCAGCAGATACGGCAGCCAGTGCGAGACGACCGCAACGTCCCTCCGCCACTCGTGGCGGCGGTCGCGGTCGCGAACGGCGGTCGCGGTCGTCGCTGGACGACGCCAAGTCGGTGAACGCCGCCCTGGCGAACACGCGTTCGTTGCGCGAGCTCGCGGACGTGGTGACACGACACGACAACGCGAAACTCTTCAACGTAATCAACGTCGCCACTGCGTACAGCAGGCTGGGAAGGCACGTCCGGGATGACGAACGAGGGAGTTTGAACACGCAGGGTTGGTACTTGAGTTTGGAACTGCGAATGATTGATCTGTTGCCCGACCTGAAACCGTGGAGCGCGAGTAGCGTAACGTGGTCGTTGGCGCGTCTGGAGCGCGACCCTGGAGGCAAATTCTGGACATCACTTGAGACGCTATTAACGCAACACGCATCCGAGTTGGAACCCCAAGGCGTGGCGAACGTTTTGTGGGCGTTCGCGGTTTTGGAACGCCGAATGCCGCCCGGACTGCGGAACAAACTGGAAGGCGCGGCGACCGGGTTTTGCGGGTTCGACGAGGGACAAAGTTTTGGCGAAAGCGAAAAAGAACGACCCAGAGAAAGAAAGTCTTTTGAAACGAACTCAAAAGCCGGCGAAAGACCCCGAGAAAGGTCTTTTGATTCCAACTCAGGAAACGGCGAAAGAAAGCCCAGAGACACAACCACGGAACAAACGTTCAAGCCGTACGAGATGACCATGGCTTTTTGGGCGCTGACGCGGTTCGGCGAGCGGGTGTCGCCTGATTTGAGCCACGCGTTTGAAAGGAAATGCGCCGCCGTCGCGAACTTGTTGAAACCGAAAGAACTCGCGAACGTGGCGAGCGCGTACGGACGCGTCGGCGGGGGTGACTCCCTGCTACCGCACATAGCGGCCGCGGCCGTCACCCGAGCCGGCCTTGACCAATTCACGCCAAACGAGTTCGCCAACACGATCTGGGGCTTCGCCAAGGCTGGGTGCAAATCGATTGACGAAGCTGTGATTTCCTCGTTTTTGGAAAACTTCGCGGAACGAGTAAACGAGTTCGACCCGCGCGATTTGTCCCTCACCATGTGGGCGCTCGCGACGCTCAGCGTGGGTGGGAGTAGTACTTCGGGTAGTACTTCGGGTAGTACTTCGGGTAGTACTCCAGGTAGTACTCCAGGTAGTACTTCGGGTGGTACTTCGGGTAGTAATTCGGGTAGTACGTCCGGCGCTACTGCTTCTAGCGCTCCTTGGCTCGGTCGCGTGGAACGCCGCGTGGTGCAAACAATCGGGACGTACAACCCCCAGGACTTGAGTACCTTACTCTGGGCGTTCGCGAAGCTTGAGTTTGTTCCTTCGTTTGAGTTTCAAGCGTCGTTCGAGGAAAGGGCGATTGGCAGTATCGAGACATGCGAAACCCAAAACCTCGCGAACATGGCGTGGGCGTACGCCGCCTTGGCGCTACCGGGCGCCGCGAGCGTGTTGCCTTTGGTTTCTGAAAAGTTTGAGGCGCTCCTTCGCGACGACCCGCGCAAAATAAACCCGACGGAACTGGTCATGGTGCTCTGGGCGTACGCCAAATTCGGGTTCGACCCTGGTGCGGAGTCCATGTCGAACCTGGAGAGCGCGTGTTTAAAGGTCGTGGACCAAATGCAACCGGACCAACTCACGCAGTACTTATGGGCGAGCGCTTCGTTGCGGTACCGGCCGCGGTTTTGTTTTTTGCGAAAGTACGAAGCACGAGCGCAAAGCGCGCCGGCGCGGTTCGACACCGAGGTGCGCGTTTTGTATTTCCCAAATCCCAAGTCTGTTTACTCGTACCACGACCGTAACATTTACGGCGGCAACTGTTACGACTACATCCATCACGGCCGTACTGCCCCGTGTTTGACTGTTCACGGAGTGCTCGCCCGGCCGTAACAGTTACCAGTACCCGCTCGTCGTACGGTACTGCGTACTACTGTCCTGTGTAAAAGCGTGCTTTTTTTACAAACCCGCACTCGCGACGGAAACGACTCACCTTTTTCGCGTAACGACGCAGGCCGTGACGCTGACGCTGTGGGCGTACGCCACGCTTGGTTTGGCGCCGGGCACTAAGCTGTTGGAACGGTTCGCGGATGAGCTCGAGACGATTGGTGATTTTCACAAACACCACAACGGCAAACACAACGACAAACACAACGACGCGGGTTCGGTCGGGTGTTCCGGTTGCATATTCAAGCCGCAAGATTTGTCCCTCGGGTTTTGGTCCGCCGCGGTTTTGGTCACGCAGCCGAGTACCGTAACCGTTACGACAGGCGTTACGACATACGACGTTCGCCAAACGCAGCTCGTGCGCATCGTCACTTCGTTCGCGTCGCACCTGCCGTTTTGCGACCCGCATTTGATCACGCCCCAGGGTTTAAGCGCCGTGTTCGCGGCGACGCTCGCGTTGAAAGCGCTCACCCCGGGTTTGCACGCGTCGTTGGAAGGTAAATGGGCGCACTTATCAACACCGGCGGAGACGCAGTGGCGGGTAGCTAAAACGAAAAACCCCACGGTTTCCAAACTGCAGTGTGACGTCGGCCTCGTGTTGGAAAGCATGCGCATTCCTCACGTCGCGGAAATGCCCGTGGGGGGGGGGCTGATTCGACCCGATTTCGTGTTGATTGGCACGTTTCCCCCGGGTGGGACGGAGTTTTGGGAAGGCGGAGACGACGAAGGCGACGACGATACCAATAAAAACCCCGCCAACCCAACAAACCCGACCTACCAAAGAATCGTGGTGGAAGTCGACGGGCCGTTTCACTACTCAAGAGAGCCGTCAAGGGACACGCTGGGCGGTGACGGTTTGGAGGACTGGTTTTCGGGCGGTAACGGCGGCGGCGGCGGCGGCGGCGGCGGCGGCGGCGGCGTTAACGGCGACGACGACGATTGCGAATCGCCAGCCTCGGCGCCCAAAGGCGTCGGGCGCGACGGCGACGGCGACCACGAAAACGGAAACGGGCGGTGGCCGCTTGGAAGCACGGTTTTGCGGAACCAGCTTCTCGCGGCGTGGGGGATGCGCGTGGTTACTGTTACGTACCACGAGTGGGAACGCTTGGGAACCCGGAGCGCGAAGGAAACGCACGTCGCGGGACTTTTGGAAAACGCGAGCGCGATGGATGCTGGGGAAAAGCAATAAATCCGAGTTTATCCCATTCCCATCAACTCACCGTCCGTGCGGTCGCACGCGCTTTCACTGCCTTCTCGCGCCGCGCGTGTTCCCCCCCGCGGTCCTCACCGCGGCATCCGTACCGTTCGCGGTCGGCAACGCACTTCCGCGTTAATCCTCGCGCCGCTTGCCATGTCCGCCATGCCCACCACGACGGTGCTCGGCGCCGCCCCGGTGCACGCGAATTCTTTTCCTCGGCGACGCGGCGTCGGCGTCGCCCGCAAGGCGATGTCTCTCCGCGCCGCGTCCACGGGCACGAACGTGCGCGCGGAAACGACCACAAGGGCTAACGCCAAAGTCGTCATCTCGCAAACCAAGAGTGGCGAGATCCGGTACTCGTTTGGGACTCCACCGGATCCACGACCCCAGCAGAGGTTCGTAGTGTCGGAAGGCTCGCCGGGTGCCGAGGCGTGCAACACGATCGAAACGCGGCGGTACTGCGTGCTCGAGTGCGACGGCGGCATGGCCGTTACCGGGTTGGTCTTAGCCAGGGGCGCAGACGATTTGCTCACCGTCGCGTCTGTGTACCCTGGAGGCACCGCGGACGGCATGCTTCAGCCCGGGGACGTCATCACCGCGTGCAGCGTGGTGGTCATGTTGGAGAACGACGACGGGGATTTCGTCCCCGACTTTCGATGGCACGACGCGACGGAGGCAACCGCCGAGCACACGCTCGGGATTTTGATGACCCACGAATTCGAACTCCGGTTACGCGTCTGCCGTAACTACCAGCCCAAAATCGACAAAGCAGTACGAACGGCGTGGCGAACCCTGGTGCCCACAACGACGGCGCGGGGCGTGCGGGAAACGTGGTCGCGGTTACTGTGGCGCCAACAGAACACGGGGAGGAAAAAAAACAAAGCAGCGTCCGCGGCGGATGAAAAAATAGACACCAGCATCGGAGGGATCTGGTCCGGGCTGTTCAAGGCCGGGTCGGGACGGGACGTCCGGGGTGACGCGAGGAAGTGCTGGTCGACCGTAATCGCGGGGGGGTCGGGTGTTCTCGTTACGGAAAAGAAGACTGAAAAATTGAAGAAAATGCTGGCAGAACCGGCGACGCCCAAGCCGGCGCGAGAAGTCGTCTGCGTGCTCGCCGAAGCCGAGGTGGAGGAGCAGGTTACGGTTGAGGTTACGGAGGAGGCTGAGGCCAATGTGGACGAAAATGATGAAGCGTTCGTGGAGACGGTGGGGGAGACAAAGGAGATGGGGGAAGAAGACGTAGAAGAAGAAGAAGAAGCCGTCGCCGTCGCCGTCGCCGAGGAATCGTTTGCGGAAGAAGAAGAAGAAGAAGAAGTCACCGATTCAACACCTACCTGGACAGAGCTGGAGGTTACGTTGGACTGCACTGCTGGTGTGAACATGACCGGCCTGCAGTTCGCGCAACGGGAAGACGGGTTGTTACGAGTTTCCGCGTGCAAACCGGGCGGCACGGCTTGCAAAAAAGTAAAACTGAACGACGTTCTGCTCGCCACCACGTACGTGGTGATGGTTCCGGACCCGTCTGGGAAGCGCCGGGGAGGACTACCCACCCTGGAGTGGATGGACGCCGCACGGCAAGGGAACTCGTTCAACACCCTGCAAGAAGCCATGCTGACGCACTCGCAGGAGATGAAGCTGAAGCTCGCGAGGGGAACCGTACCGCTGGGGTTTTTTTCGTCTGTCGCGCGAAACGCGCCGAGTGCGGAAAACCTTCGAGACTCGGCGGAAAAAAGACACGCCGAGGCAACACGCGCCACGGAGATGGCGCGACAGTCCATGCGCGCAGCCGCGAGCGCGGGGTCGGCTGTCCCGGAGGATATCAAAGCTTGGGCGGCGAAAATAGCCGCCGAAGCGAGGGCGAGCAGGAAGTAGTGAAAAGGAGTTTTCACAATAAATCACCCAACCCCGCCTCTACTCTCCCTCTGTGTCTATCTTGCTCGGACTAAGGTCTAGGTGCGGCGAGGTCATTGATCGGAACGGCGTGCGCCCGCCCGGTTCCGCTTTTTCAAACTGCGCCAGCATCTTCTTGGCGAAGGACGAGCGCGCGGGCGACGCCCATCCGTTTCGGTGCGGCGGCGGCGGTCGTTGTTTCGTTTTCGCCGCGCCCGTTCCCTCCACCCGCACGGCTCTTCCTCTCAAGAAAATCACGCCGTCGCCCTTGGACGGCCCTGGGCCGTCCAGTTGCGGCACGTCGCTTTTCGACCGGCCGTGGCCTTTCGGCGATTCACATTCGCTCAGCGACTCGAACAGCTCGATGAGCGACCCCTTGGCGGGCGACGCCTCGGGCGTGGACGGACCCGCCGCCACCGGCGTCCCGAAATGTTCGTCGTCCCCGGTATCCGCAAGACCCTGAGTTGCCGTCCCGGAACTCGTCTCCGTCTCCGTCTCCGCGCGTAGCTGCGCCTCCATCCCGGCGTGCAGCGCGTGGATATCCGCGCGCATCAGCGCGTTTTCGTCGCGCAACCCGGCGAGTTCCTGATTGTAAAAAAGAAATGTCAGTCTCGCGTGGGCAATCAGTCGGCGGAATGTGATAAATGGGAAAGCCACGCACCTTCATCGCCTTTCCATACGAGTTCTCCAGTTCGGTTTGCCTCGCCGTGTCTGTTTCCACTCGCTCCGCTTCCAAGCGCCACTTATCCGCATCCGCCGCCGCCCTTTCACCCTCGTTCTGGAAACCCATCAGCATCTCCTCCGCGATGTGCGCCCGCCTGTTACCGGCGGCGAGCTCGGTTTGCAGCCGCGACATTTTACGAATCAAGTGCATCGCCTCCACCGCGCTTTGCTCTTCAATCGCGCGCATTCGGTCCAGCTCTTTCTCAAGCTGCGTCGCAGAAGCTTCGTGCGCGGCACACTCGGCTAAAAGCACTATCTCACGCTGTCTCAACGTTGTGTGTGTTTTGCGTGATTCGTTTTGGTACAAACGCCGCTTTTCCTCGTACGTCCCGCTGTCGTTTTCAAGCTCGCGCAGACGCTGCCGCAAAAACTCGTTCTCCTTGGCTTGCTCTCGCGCGTTCCTCGCGACCGCGAGCACCTCCCGGGTACGCGCGGCTCTGCCCCGAATCCCCGGACTCCACACCGAAATAGTTCGCCCGTAGTGCGAAGTCGTGCGTTTCTCTATGACACCCAAACGCGTCTCGTCGACGCGTTCGTCATCGGACGAGTCACTGCCGGAGGGAACGATTTTGTTCCCGTTTTCGGTTCCCCCGCGATGATTGGGCCGCGTCGCGCCCAGTGGGCTCGTCACCCACGGAAGCTTCATCCCAGAAGTGTCGTCCTCGTCCGAATCGGAGGTATCCCCGAAATCGTCCCGGTCGTCCTCCCTAAATGCGAGGGTGGGGGGGGGGGGACACGGTCAGGGAAGAGGGGGAGGAGCGTGGGCAACGGTTTTGGTTTTCGGCCCGACAGATCCGCAACGCAAATGAGAAATGACGGAGAGAAAAACACGGGAACAAGGCCACGGGACGCCACCGCGCGCGGCGAGAACACTGCAGAAGTGAGGCTGAAGGAGAGAAAGGAATCTGGGGCACGCACGAATGAGACACCATGCCCGAACAGAGCCGTGCGCAGCGAGTTTAGGGGTGGGGCGGGTCTGTCACGAACGATGAACCAAACGGCCTTCGGGAGGGACCGAATAAAGAACGTAAGAACCCGCGCCAACAACGAATCTCCAGCCTACTGGAAAAACTACCTGGATTTTATCGGTGAGAAAATCGCAACGCACCCGCGCTTGTGAATAAATAAATCACCACTGGGGCTCAGACTACTCCCCTCGCTTCACCGCACCGGCGACCGTACCTTTTCCGGTGAGTCCGATCGACGTCTCGGTGGTGACCGATGTCGAACCGGCGAACGCACGTTCCTATCGCGCGCGTCCCGGTTGCGGTTTTTTTCTTTATTTCTTTCGTCGCCGCCTCGCGCAGGGTTTGGGTCGTTTTCTCGAATCGGGTCCCCCCACTTATCCAACACAGGTGCGCGGTTACCGGAACCGTTTCGGTCTCGGTGGGTCTCGTCGAGGCGTCCATCATGCCTGCCCCTGTCCCTGTCCCTGTCCCTGCCGGACCGAGGTCGATTCCCACCGTCGTCGTCGTCGTCGTCGTCGCCGCCGTATTTCCTTTTGTCGGAACGACGACGATCGTCGGAACGCCGGTCCTCGCGCCCCCGGTCCTCGCGGTTCGCGAACCCGCCGATTTTGTCATCGTTCCTTTCAACGTCCCGAACGTTCCTTTCAACGTCCCGCACGTTCCGGTCCCGGTCGTTTCGTTCGACTCGGGACGGGTCTTGTTGTTGTGGGGGCAGCGGGTTCGCGGCGGGTGGCGGCGGGTTGGCGCTTTGACTTGCACTCGTCGCATTCCGTTTCTCCGTCACATCCACGACAACCGCGTCACCGCTCGGCTGGGGTTTCGGTTTCGAGGGCCATTTGTTCACTCTGGACTTGGCGAAATCCAGGGAAGGCTTGAAAGGCACCGGCGCTGTGTGTTGGGGTTGCGGTCGGAGCGCGGTTGTTTCGCCGGTTGCGCGCGTCGTCGCCGGCTGCGCCGAAACGGCCTCGTCGTCGTCCTCGGACAAAACGTACTCCTCTTCGTCGTCGCCTTCGTCATCTTCATTCGGCGAAGCGTCACCCTCCCCTTCCTCAGCCACCACGGAGCTGTCACGTGATCCAGACACACCCGCCGAGGCACCGGGCTCACCTCCTTTGTACGCTTTTACAAGCGCCGCTGCTTTGTTCAAGATTGCATCCTCAAACGTTTTCAATCGCCTCCATCGATTCAACACCCGTCGGACCCCGGTGACGTGCTCTGGGGGGCACTTCAGCGCCGCGTCTATGCAGGTTACGATTTCCGGTGCGAACCTTGTTTGGTACAACTGTTTCGTCTCAAGGTCCGTCTCGTGCGTCACCAAAGTGTTGATCACGTACAACACGGGCACCCTGTGCCTCGGTTGTCTGGATTGAACCTGCTTCACCAAAATAGCCGAAGCGTGTTTGTACCAGAAACGCGCGTCCTCCACCGCGAGCGCTTCCAGGGTAAGCAGCTTGTCCCTTGACACGACCCGCATGCTTTTAAGCACCTCGACGAAAACAGGCTGCGCCAGCCATTCCTTAGGCATGGCTGGGTCCGCGGTGCCGACGTGCGGCGCCCGGAGTGAACCCTTTGAATCTGACTGGCCGCGTTTTCGTTTCATTCGCAAAATGGCCAAGTCGAGCGCACAGTTTGCCGCACCGCCGACGCCATGGGGCCTCGGCGCCGTGACCCCGGGGCGTCGTGTTCAGATGGCGACCGCGTTTCGCGACGGCGTCTCGACGACCCTGAGGCTGGCCCGAACATCGAGTACGCTGGATGGCAACCCCCGCCCAACCGTGGCGCCCCCAATGTCGTGGACCGCGCGCCCGCCGCTACGATGTCGCCCAAAACTTTTTACGACACCTACGTCGCGAAACGAAGGCCGGTGGTGTTAACAGGCGGCTTGCAAGGCACGCCTTGGGGTCTGTGTTGTGAGACGTGGACGGACAAGTTCCTCGTTGGGCACCCTGAAGGCGACGCGTCCGTGCGGGTGGAGACCCGGAAGGACGGTTTCGGGTCGTACGGGGTTGGCAAATATCACCCGATGCGATTCACCGATTTCGTCAAACGGTTCGCCAACGGCGACGACTCGGTGTACCTCACCGCGTCACCGAGTTCGGTGGACGCACACGGCCGGCCGTCAGTTGTGTCCGCACCCGCATCCTTCCTGGTGGGAACGCACCGGCCTGCGAAAGCGCCTTTCCGCCCGAAAATCGCAGGCAACCTGGTTCCCGCAAACGTTAACCTGTGGATGGGCGCCGCGGGTACTGAAAAAGTATCCAAAAGCGGTTTGCACCACGACCACCACGATAACCTGTACGTGTTGCTACGAGGCGAAAAAAAGATCGAGCTGTTCCCTCCAAGTGCGGTTCTTTCAATGTACACCACAGGTACCCCTTGCAAAGTGCACAAAAACGGCGTTATCAACTACAAAGAAACCGGCGAAACCGCGGAGGACGGCGACGACGGGGCGCTGCGACGGCGCGTTTTGAGCGCGAACGTTAGGGACGCGGAAACGGAGGTGGAGGCTTGCGAAGTTTTGGTGGCGAACGGCGAGCCCGAGGCGGAGGCAAGGCTTCGTAGGGCGGAAGAGGCGCTGGACCAGGCGATGGACGGCACTATTGGCGACGTCGGCGGCGACGACGACGACGACGACGACGACGAAAACGGCGCCTTCGCGGGCCGCGACGATTTCGACGACGTTTGCGACTCCGACTTGGAGTGCGTCACAGGTACCGATGGCGAGGACGATGGGGAAGATGAGGACAATTTGGTCACGAATGGGACGGATGGTACGGAGATGGAAGGAGATGTGGTCGTGTCCGGCGTCCGCGAAGACGAAACCAGAGAAGAAAAAGAAACCGAAACCGAAAACCCCGAACCGGACCCGCCTAGTTTTTCAAAAACTTCGCGCGGAGGCGACGTTTCCAAAAGCTTCCCACTGTTCCGACACGCACGGGAAACGAGCATGATGGAAACCACTGTGCGCGCTGGGGAGATTATTTTCCTGCCCGCGGGGTGGTTCCACGAAGTGAGCTCCAGCGGAAGCGGGGCGGTGAAAAAAAAGGAGAAACAAAATGGTGACGACAACGATGCCGATGCCAAAAAAAAGAATCAAGAAGGCGATCAAAGAAACACCCAGCACGCCGCGCTGAACTACTGGTTCCACCCGCCCGTTTTCGGCGCGGATTTCGCAACCCCGTACGGAGAGAAACAAGAAATGTGGGAGCAGGACTGGTCTTCGTGGGAAACGCTTTTCGACACGGAAGCGGGACGCGAAAAGCCGTGACCAGGGTGAACGAGATTCGCGTGTTTTTTTGTGTACGGTCAGCCGACCCCGATTTGGTCGTTACAACCGTTTGTGTTGAGACTCAGCGCATATCTCGCTTACTTCATCTTGGCAACCTTCGCGTCCTCTTCCGCCTTCTTCAACGCCTCCTCCGCCTTCTTGATGCGGGGCCCGACTTGCCACACGTTCATGCGCTCGGTCCTGAGCTTGTGGTAGGCTTTGAACCCAGCCATCTCCGGTGTGACCGTCACCATCTCCAGCGGCTTGGTTTCCTTCACGATGGGCATGAGCTTGCCCTTGAGCTGCGCGGCGAGGGCAAGTTCGGCGGCTTCGGAGTCACCGTGCTTGGGCTTGGCGGTGCGCCTGGGGAACAGAATCAGTGAAGCTTTGTACGCCTTGAGGCGCTTGCTGTTCAAGGCGAGGGACTCCTCCGACCGGTTGCGTCGGCGGTGGTCCACCGCGATGCCAATCGTGGGCGCCATCTTCTTGCTGATACCCGCAACCTTCAGCTCCTCCAGGGTGAAACCTCGGCCAAGCCTGGTCTTGAAGTTGTACCGCTGCGTGGGGGGGTGCACCACCGGGCGAAGCGCCCCGGCGGTGGGGCGGGGGAAGATGGCCGCCGCCTTCTTCTCGCGCGCGACGCTGGAAGGGGAGGGAAGGTCGGGGGAAGGAAGGTTAGGGTTGTGTTTGCAAGGTGCTTACGTCAAAGAAGTCGTGTGCGCGCCAGGCGGGGACGTGCGTGCGTATGCGGTGCGCGGGCGCTCCGAGCGACCTGCCCCTACACATCGGATGTTCGCAAAAAACGTGGAAAACCCTAACCGCAAAAACCTTCCCTCCGCGGTGCATCCTGACGGCGGCGACGTGCGCGGTGCGGGGCTCGGCGAGCAGACGACTCGTGTCGATCGTTTGTACTGGGTACTGCTTGTCACAATGACGCGCCGTGAAACCTGGTCCGAAGCTCGCATCACCCCATCTGGCGCCGCCGTCCGGATGGAAAGGCGCGACCGGGATCGACACGATTTGCCGTACGCGCTCGCACTTACCGTCGGCTTTTCTTACGGCCGGCCTGGTTGAACCAGGTGCGCACGCGGCAGGAGCCGGCGATACCTTGCCAGTCCTTCTTGAAGTGCGCATTCGCGATGACGTTGTTGTGTTTCGGCATCTTGGCTTACACTTGGCCTTACGTCGTCCACGTGCGGCTGAAAAAGGGTGCGTGCCGTGAAGCGAAGGGGGTGATGAGATGGAAACAGCTTGGAGCGCTTCGGAAGTTTCGTATGGTGGTAGTCAGGCAAACGGACTCGGCAAACGCCTATCTAAAGACCGTCTATTCCTCCCGATACCCACATGGGAGACCCATTTTTCATTTTCAAGCGGCGAAACACAAAAAGTTCGTGCGCTCCTTTCCATCTCCTCACTCCCTATGGCGTCGCTTCGATGAGCACACCCTCCCGAGGAGCCGGAAAAACCGTACACCGCCGAGACATCGACTACACAAACCTGTGGCCCATCTTGCTCGCGCCCGTGATTCCCGTGGCCGGTATCCTTCTCAAGTACGTCGGACGTGAACACCAGTCCTGACGTCCGGTGAAACGCACAGCTGTCAAATCTCGCAGTCTCCGCCCCGAATCTGACGCTGTACGCGCACCCCTCCACGCGTTCTCGCCACCGCTCCGACCGAATCTGACCCTCTCCCCCGACCCCTCCACACGTGCCAGGCCGTATCCGCAGTACAGGTGGCCTGTTATCGCCTCCATCGGCGGTGCGATTCTGCTGGGCGCGCATAGCATGGTCATAGGCTCTGGGGTGAACACTAAGTAAGCCACAGATCTCGTTACTAGGGGCGATATGTTGGGTGACAACGCCGAATCCGCCGCGCTTCGCGCGATACTGGATGGCGCGCTTACCACGATGCTCGGCCCGGACGCCACGTTCCGCCCCGGGCAGCTCGAGGCCGTGGACGCGGCGCTTAGCGGCCGGGACTGCCTCGCGATGCTTCCCACTGGGGCGGGGAAGAGCTTAGTGTACATGCTTCCAGCCGCGATGCGGGTCGAGGCGGACGAACCGGGGGTGACGGTTGTCGTCTCGCCGTTGCTGTCGCTGCTTCGCGACCAAAACAAGCGGTGCGACGAACTGGGGTTGCAGTGCGAGTCCTGGTCAAGCGCGGTTGATGCTGATACGCTAGGAAAAATAGAAAAAGACCTGCGCGTTTCGCGCGAAGACGGCGGGCCCGCGACGAGTCTGTTGTTCACCACGCCGGAGGCGCTTTGCAGCAACCAAAAGCTTCGCGGCGCGCTCGCCGTGTGTCACGCGAACGGTTGCGTTACCGGCATCGCGGTGGACGAGGCGCACTGTGTGTCACAGTGGGGACACGACTTTCGCCCGGCGTACCTGCGGCTCGCGGAGATCCGAGATGATTTACTAAAGGGAACCCCAATCTCTGCGCTCACCGCGACGGCGACGCCCGAGGTTGCGAACCAAATCGTTGACGCGCTTGGTTTGCGCGACGTAAAGGTCATAAGGAGCCCGCTGAACCGCCCCAACTTACGATACCAAGTCATACGACGCGAATGCGTAGGCGAGGGGGCTGGAAAAGGCACGGAAACAGCCGCGGTGCAGCACCTGGTGCAGTTCGCGAAAGACGCGGTGTCGGCGGTCAGCGCGCAGTTTCAAAATCAAAATCAAAACAACGACGACGCCGGCGGCCCGGTCGGCATCGTGTTCGCGCGCACCAGGGACGAGTGCGACCGCCTCGCGAACGTTCTTTCCGAATCAGGTATGGACTGTGTTTCGTACCACGCGGGGAAACCGCCGGAGTGTCTCGCGCGCGCGCAGCGGTGCTGGTGCGCGGGTGACATCGACGCCGTCGTCGCCACCGTCGCGTTCGGCATGGGCGTGGACAAGCCGAACGTGCGGTGGGTAGCGCACTGGGGCCCGCCTGCGACGCTGGAGGGGCTGTACCAGGAAAGCGGCCGCGCGGGCCGGGACGGGGACGTGGCGCAGTGCGCCATGTACGTCGGTTCCGCGGAGCTGGACGCGCTGCGCAAACTGGGCGCGCGAGGCAGGGACGTCGAGGCGTATGCCCTGGACGGCAAGAGGTGCCGTCGCGCCGCTATGTTGAAACACTTCGGCGAGCGGGGCGCGACCCGGGGAATGACGTGCGGCGACAACGACACGTGGTGCGACGTGTGTTCCGACCCAGAAAGGGTCAAGAGGGAAGCCAAAGGCGCGGACAAAAAGTGGGAACAAAAGGAAGAGGCTAGGGCGTACGACGAGCTTGAGTTGAGGATGGACGCCGCGCGGGCGAAAGCGAGGGAACGAGAACACGAAGCTCTGGTGGGAAAAGAAAACGGTCTGGAAGGAGGAGAAACCGCAAACGCAAAGGAGCTATCCGCAAAAGCGAAGGAGTTGCCCAATGCGTCTCCGCAAGGCACCAACCCGCCGCTGCCGCGTGTGCTTCCCGGGCCGCAGCGCGCGGCGGCGGCGAAAAAGGCAAACGCGGCGAGCGCGGCGAGCGCGGCGAAAACGCCGGAAATTCAGCCGGTGGCGCCGACTTCCGGGAAGCGGAAATTCGTGCACCCCGCGCGTCCTGTGGCGGACGCTTAGGGCTTAGGGTAAGGATAGGCACGATAGGCAGACGACCGGGGCACGACATGAGGGATGACACGAGGAGACGAGGGGCACGAGACGCTACTTGAACGAAAGTTTGGTTTTTCATTGTTTTGTAAAAATTCGAGTTTTCACCAAATCGCGCGTCAAGAGCCAAAACAGGATTGTCTCGATTCGCATTGTCATTGGCGTGCGGGAGGCTGTCCGCCGACCCGCGTTCAAGCCGCGGTTGGAGACCGGACGTTTGGTCGTCCGTCTCGCCGGTCGTCCACCTGTTCGGCCCCCCGGAGGCGTCCGCAGCAGGGTCCGCCCGCGCGTGCGCGATGGCGTCGGTGTTTTACGCGAGCCCGTCGTACGCGAGCCCCGGGCAAGATGGGTACGACTTGTGGACGGGTGGTTCGTACGATCCGAGGGAGGTGCACATGGCGTACGAGGCCATGAGCTCGCAGGAGAGGGACATCGCCGCGGCGAGGCGACGCGCGGCCGCGCAAAGGGTGGATGCGCGTCTCTACGAGCCCCGTTTACGGCGTTCGGGTTCCGGAAATCTTTCGCGCGACGGGTCGACGGGCTCATCACGGCGAAAAACAATGGCACCTGCCGAGGCAAAAAGGCGAACCTTCGCGGCGACTCGGATACAAGCCGTGTGGCGCGGCGGCGTTGGGCGGCAGGTCGCCACGGACCGGTGGGTCGCGGTGTTCCAGATCCAGAGGTTCTGGAGAGGCGCGCTTGGACGGAGACGCGGTCGTGAGGCGCGAGTCGAGAAAAAAAAGCGAGCGGAAGCGGAGAATCGTGCCGACGAGATCGACGACATTTTCATGCAAGTCGTGCGCTTGCGGCGCGAACGACGCGAGGAGCGGAACCTTTTGGCACCCGAGTTTTCTCATATCACCGCTGTTACGCACCCGGTGAACACGACGATCCAGGCTCGGAAACAAGCGCTCGGGGAGGAAAAGAAAAGTGTCAGTTTTGTATGGGCAAACGGTGTAACCGCGACGGCGTCTCCGTTCCGGGGAGACGCCGCGGAAAGCACGGCGTCGGCGGTGGCGTCGGCGAGTACGGCGACCGTTTCGTCCGCGGCGGTGGACGCGGAACCGTTCCTTGAAACGGCTGGTTTCTCTACTGAGCAGGTTGATTTACCCGAAACGTCACCGCAATCCGGCGCGCAAGAAACGTCCCCGCGCTCCGTCTCCAATCATCCGCGAATCCTGGCGCGACTGAAACCGCTTCGCTTGGCGGTTTTCGAGTTGGAAAAAGACGACAACGAAAAGGAAGAACAGTCAACTGGAGAGTACACGGACTTTTCGTCTCCGGCCGTCGCTCACTCCGTTTCGCACCAGCCGCAGGTCTTCTTACAAAAGCCTCGCACTGAACCGAAAGCTTTAGGTTCTGTCGATTCGCGCGTCGCCGTGGTGGAGAGCGCTTGGAAAAAAGACAGGGTCTTCGGCGGGTCAAAAGAAATCGCGGAGAAACAAAAAAGGGTCTCAATCGACGCAAACGCGAGCGCGTCAAACCCCTTGGGGGGGGACAAGCACTCGGTTTTTTTCGACCAGGTAGACGCCGTGCTTCGCGAGTCCCAGGAAACCCGGTCCCGGCTGAAACAGAAAATGTCACCGTCCACCAGTGACAAAAGTGCCGCCAGTCCGTGGACTTTCGGGGTCTCGTCGTCCGACCGAACGGACTTGAGCTTCGGCGCGAGTAAAAGCGACGAGGACGTTTCTTTTTTCGGAACAGCAAACTCGCCGTCGCCGTCGCCGTCGCCGTCGCCGTCGCGGTACGCCGCGGCTTTTGCTGGACAGCGGAGTGATGGTGTATCTGTGTCTTCGCCACAAAAAAGGCCCGATCCGTTCGAACCGCGCGTGATGATTCGCCCGGAGCTTCTGCCCCCGATGCGCCCGGTCAGCGTGCGGCGCGAGGAGAGAGTCGAGAAACAATACCACGAGATACCTTACCCGCCGGCGTTTGTGCCGGGACGGTCATCGCGACCGTCAGCGCGACCGACTGGGTTTGCGAGAGAGCCGACGTCTCATACGTCTCATGTGTCATTCGATGCCCCGCCGGCCAACCCTAGCGCCTCGGCGATCAAGTCCCGATACGAAGCCGCGCGCGTCGAGGAGGAGCGTTTGTTCCAGGAAGAGCTGAAGAAACTGCAGCGCAACGAGCGCGAGGCGAACGCGCGCGCGGAGCGAGCGGATTGGGAGATGGCACAGGCGGTGAGAGCGGAGACGGTAATGAAGTACCCGTCCCTCGACGACACAGCGGGCAGTCTGGAAGGTCTGGGATTGAATGGAGTCAACGAAGGGTTCACGCCGAGTCCGAAAAAAACGTCTCCGCGCGTTCCGGGAAGTCAGGTGCGCTCCTCGTTTCGCGCCGCGCCGAAGAAAGTAAATGGAGCTTTGCCGTTGTGGGACGGTGTGTGATGTACTGGTATCTAGGTCGTAATGGCACCGTGCAAACTAAAACAAACCACGTCTTCTCGCGGCATCATTGCCTTCAGTTGTTCTCGCGCACCCATGCTGCCACATCAAAGTGTTTTTCACCCTCCGCCGCAACTTCGCAAGTTTCCCAGTCCCACGGGCAGCCGTTCGCACGCAACCACTGCAGTACCTCGAGGTGCCCGCCCTGCGCCGCGAACTTGCACGTGATCGTGTCCCACGGGCAGTCGTTCGCGTGCGCCCACTGCAGCACCTCGAGGTGCCCGCCCAACGCCGCCGCAGCGCATGTGACTGCGTTCCACGGGCAGTCGTTCGCGCGCGCCCACTGCAGCGCCTCGAGCTGACGGCCCAACGCCGCCATCGCGCACGTCTCCTCGTCCCACGAGCAGCCGTTAGCGCGCGCCCACCGCAGCACCTCGAGCTGACCGCCCAACGCCGCAAATGTGCACACGATTGACGTGTCCAGACGACCTTTCTGGAGCATATGTTTAAGCGTATCTAAGTACCCTGAACGTGCAGCTTGCTCAGTATCCACCTGTCCTACCGAAATCCCCGTCGCATCCATCGCGTCGCGCATCGCGTGACTCACCGCGCGTAGCCGCGCGAGAACGATGGGATCGGTGTCAGATCTGAGAATGTGGGTGACGACGAGATGGTCGGGGAGGCCCGGGATGGCCTCTTGCGGGGAGGAATCGCGCGTATCAGTCGCGTGCGCTACGCGTGCCTTTCTGCGCGCACGCTTGGCAGCGCCGTTGAGCGATTTAGAGGGCATCGTGTGCGCGTGTTGTGTCGTGGCTTTTTTCCTCGGGCGTTCCGAAGCAACGAAGGACGGCAGGGTCGACCAGATCCAAACAGCAGAGAGCCACACAAAAGCACCACGTCGACGTTTTCCCTTTTTAGTGGTGCCGACGATAGCTGACGATGTCGTTGTAACGCGCGTCCTCGCCCGTGCCCTGCCACAACTTGGTGCGCGTGACTCACACAGTCGCCCGCTCGCGTTAAGGAGGCAGGATGTCCGCCGCCACCGCGGTGATGGCGTCGGTGGCGGCTGGACACGGGGCGCCCAGCGTTCGCGCGCGGTCCGTCCCCAAAGGCCACGTCGGGGGAATGGCGACTTCCGCGCGAGGCGTGATGGGCACCAAGACGGCTGGTTTCGGTGTCAAGAGCACCACGAAACGCGCCCGCCGCGCTGGTGTTGTGTACGCCAGGGTCGAGACCAGGGAAGGTGAAACGAAGACAGGAGGGGGCACGCCGTCTGTGTCCGACATGAGCTCACAGATGAAACAAGTCCGCGCTCAAATGGAAGAGGACAAGGACTTAAACACGCTGATGTCGGGTTTAAGAGGTACCAACATCGACGACAGCGACTTCGCCGCGGACGGCGTGACGATGCAGGTGTTGGACCTCGCCCGACTGAAGGAAGCGGGGGATGACGAGCTTCCGCTGTTCTACGACAGCGAGCTGATCGCGTCGTACTGGTCCAAACGCCCGGGCGCGGTGACGCAGCGAATCTTTCAGCTCGTGGGAATCGGCGGGGGATTCATTGCGGGCATCGTGAGCGACATCGTGCAGAAGAAAACGGAGGAAAACAGCGTAAAGCGCGCTATTCAGTTGAGGGATATCGTCACGTCCTTGGGGCCCGCGTACATCAAGCTAGGCCAGGCGCTTTCCATCCGTCCCGATATTTTATCCCCAGACGCCATGACGGAGCTTCAAAAGCTTTGCGATAAAGTGCCTTCTTTCGACAACAAAATCGCGTTTGATTGTTTGGAATCAGAGTTGGGTTGCAGGTGGCAAGACGTGTACACAACGCTAGGCCCGGATCCAGTAGCCGCGGCGTCTTTGGGCCAGGTGTACAAAGGAATCTTGAAATCAACCGGCGCGACGGTCGCGGTGAAGGTGCAGCGACCCGCGGTGCTCGAAACCGTGTCGATCGACCTTTACATTATTCGCAGGCTGGGAATAGCGCTGCGCTCGGTGGAGAGCATCAACACCGATATCGTCGCCCTGCTTGATGAGTGGGCGGAGCGGTTCTTCGAGGAGCTGGATTACGTCAAGGAGGGCGAGAACGCTACTAAGTTCGCGGCGTCGATAAAAGACGATTTGCCCCAAATCGTGGTACCAACCACGTACCCACAATTCACGCGAAGAAAAGTAATCACCAGCACGTGGCTTGACGGGGAGAAACTGTCGCAATCCACCGCGGACGACGTTGGTGATTTGGTCAACGTGGGGGTTATTTGCTACCTGAAGCAGCTGTTGGACACCGGATTTTTCCACGCCGATCCGCACCCCGGAAACTTAATACGGACCCCCGACGGGCGGCTCGCGATTTTGGATTTCGGCCTGATGACAACCATCGACGACAACATCAAGTTCGGCATGATCGAAGCCATTGCGCATTTGATTCACCGCGACTACGAAGCCATCGTGGAGGATTTCGTGACCCTGGATTTCATTCCGGAAGGCGTGGATTTGGTAAGGGCCTTTCCCATTTAACACATTCCGCAGACTGAGTGCCCATACAAGACTGACTTTTCTTTTTACAATCTCAGAAACCCATCCTGCCCCCGCTCACCCGGGTGTTCGACACCGCCCTGGCGGGCGGCGGCGCGAAGAACATCAACTTCCAGGAAGTCGCGAGTGACTTGGCGCAAATCACGTTCGACTACCCGTTCAGGATCCCCCCGTACTTCGCGCTGATCATCCGGGCGATTGGGGTGCTGGAAGGCATCGCCCTGGTGGGCAACCCGGATTTCGCGCTCGTGGACGAGGCGTACCCGTACATCAGCAAAAGGCTTCTGACGGATGATAGCCCGCGATTACGGGCCTCGTTGAGATACATGGTGTACGGCAAAGGCCAGGTGTTCGACGCCGACCGCCTGATCGACGTGCTTGAGGCGTTCGAGACGTTCCGGGTGGCGAGCAGGACGAGCCGGGGGAAGGGTTCTTCCGGGCTCGACGCAACACAGGCCGCCACCACGTCTGTTTCCCCTACGGTATTTGACACCCCCTTCGACTCACTGGTCGCCTCCGTCGCGTCTCTTCCCGGGTTCCCGTTCCCGGGCTTAGCCCCGAGGCCGACGGCGGCCTCGGTGCGACCGAAAGCCTCGAGTGGAATCAAAGGCGACACCGGTGACGAAGACGCACAGGCGCGGGAGGCGCTTCAGTTCGTGCTGTCACCGGAGGGTTCTTTTTTCCGCGAGTTTCTGCTGGACGAAGCCGTGAAGGGCATTGACGCCTTGGGCAGGGACAACGCGCAACAGCTGTTAAGCCGGTTCGGCATGGGTGAGGCGCGCGTGCCGTTGCTGTTGCCGGGGAACTTTTTTCCCAAACAGGTCAAGCTTTCGCCGAACGTCACAAACGAAGACCGAGCCACGGTGCGCAGCGTGACCAAGCTTTTGAACTTTTTGCTCCGAGGCTCGCGGTCGGACCAGTCTCCGCAGGAACAAGACCCGGCTAGGGCGCTTCGTGAGCTAGGACCGCTGTTACTACCGGTCGCGACCGAGGTTCTCCCCGAGCTCGTCGCGAGGCTAAACTCGCGCGTCGCGGCGAGGACCATAAGAGAGGTGTTCGCGGAGGAGGACTTGGTACAAGCGAGCAATTAGTCACAACATTTTGCAGTGAGGGGGGGACCGCGTTTAGCTGACCGGTCCGGAATGTATTTTAGTAACGCTCGTATGTCCTGTCCTTCCTGTCCTCTGTCGTGTCCTTCCTGTTCTCCCGTTCTCTTTGTCCTCTTCCTCGCTTGCAAAACCGGATTCGACAGTCGACAGTCGATTTACGAGTGAAAACTTGAAACGTCGTAAATTCCAATTTTTGCGTACCTTCCCCAACGTCTCGGAAGCGCCTCTCCCGACTCCCTTCGCAGAGGGAGGCGCGCGTCCGCTGGATCGGCCGCACATGCCCCCCACGAAACGCGCTACTTGGGACGACATCAGCAAAGTCGACAAAGTGTTGGAGAAAGACAAACGCTTCGACTGGCTCGCTGGTGCGCACCGCGCTCGCGTCGTTTCTTGGCACATCACGGCACATTTGGCAACGTCAACGGAAAAACTTTCCCCGTGTGGTGTTTCTTTCGCCCGACCCTCCAAGAGCGTGGTCGTCGCACCGACGTACCCACCGGCGCTGACCCCTCCCACGTCTCCCCACGTCGTCTCGACTCGCTTAAACAGACTGTCGCTTCGGTGGTGAAGGTTGCGAAGTGCGAAGTGCGTCCCCTGTTCCCGAACGCATTTCCCAGATGTTGAAACCACCCTTGCCGTTTACGAGACGAGATTCAGCAACGCGCCCTTCGCCCGGTCCACGACGTGCCACGGCGCGCCGCGCGTGTGCTGTTTCCGCCAAGCTTTCCTGACCGTCATCTCACTCTTTTCTTTGCAAACGCAGGCGACCCACCCCCCCCCACGCCCCCCCAGAGTCGCAACATGAAGGACAAGCGCAGGGACGAGATCACGTTTGTGGAGGCCCGGACGAGCTCGTCGTCTCGGCCCCCATCAAAAGACGCGACGAACGACAGAAAACAAATCGACACCAAGCCTAGGTCCGGTATGGGGTCCATGTTACTCAGCGTGGAACGGAGGGACAGCGAGTCGGGGCCGAGGGTGTCCGGGAAGGCCATGGAGATCATGGAGCGCAAGAAAGCGAGGGAAGAAGCTGCTGCTCGAAAGCGAGCCGAAAAGATGGAAGAAGCCGCGCGAGCCAAGGCGGACGCGGCGCAGTTGAAATCACGAGCGCTCGCAGATAGACGCGCGGAGACAGACGCAGCCGCTGTGACCGCGGCCGCCGCCGCCGCGCAACGACAGCGAGACGCGGACAGAGCCGCGGCGGACAAGGACGCCGCCGACAGAGCGGCCGCCGCAAAGGCTGCGGAAAAGGAAGCGGCCGCCCGCTCGCTCGCCGCTAAGCGCGCGGCGGATGAACGCGCAGCCGCAAACAAGGCGGCCGAGAAGGAAGCTGTCGAGCGCGCTGCCGCCGCCAAGCGAGCCGACGCTGACCGGGCCGCCGCCGACAAGGCTGCGGCGCAGCGTGCGGCGAAGGAAGCTGCGACCGCAGCTGCTGAGGCCAAGCGAGCTGACGCTGACCGCGCCGCCGCCGACAAGGCTGCAGCAAAGGAAGCCGCGACCGCAGCTGCTGCCGCCAGGCGAGCTGACGCTGACCGCGCCGCCCGCGCTCTGGCTGCGGAAAGAGCGTCTGCGAAGGATGCCGCCGACCGCGCCGCCGCTGCTCTGGCTGCGGAAAGAGCGGCTACAAAGGAGAGCGATGCCCGAGCCGCTGAGAAGAGATCCGCCATGAACGCTGCCGCCGCGGAGAAGGCCAGCGCCGAGAAGGCTGCTGCTGCGAGAATCGCGCGCGCCGCCGCCGAGAAGGCCACGGCTGAGCGCGCGGCGCAGAAGGAGATCGCGGATGCGGAAGCTGATGCGGCGAAAGCCGCGCGTTCAGCAGCCGCCGACGAAGCAAAAGCTGCGCATGAAGCGCAGCGCGCTGCGGAGGCGAAACAAGCCGCTGCTGCGAAGATTGTGTCAGATGCGGAAGCTGCTGTCGCGAAAACTGCGCGTTTAGCAGCCGCGGATGAAGCGTTTGCGGCGCGTGAAGCGCGGCGCGCCTTGGATCGCGCCGCAGAGGCGAAACAAAACGCAGAGGCAAAGATTGTTTCGGACGCTTTACGGGCGACGCGCGCCGCTGAAAAGACAAAGCGTCGCGCCGAAAACGCCGCCCGCGTCGCGGCGCTGGGTCCTATTCCCGACCAGCCGTTAACAAGGCGGTCGCCCAACCCGACCGGCGTGAGTTTGACCTTCGACGTCGCCACCGATCCGATTGCAAAGAAAAGAGACCCGGAGGGGTTCAAAACCCGCTGGGTCGCCGCCAAAGCGGAGGTACGCGTGTACCGGCTTTCCCAAATCCCGGCCTCCCGTACGTTCCCATACTCGTACCAGAAGGGCGCATTACCTCTGCGGATTGTCCGCCCGTAATTACTCACTGACATGGCCCGAAAGACTGACCCTTTGTTTTACCCATCGCAGGAGGAGGAGGCGAAGGAGCGGCAAAAAACCGAGTTCGGGTTTGCGCTTTCGCGGTCGCAATCCGGGTTCCGGTTTTCCCTGGATTTCAAGAAACTCCTCGCCGCGATTCCGCGGTCCAAGCGACGAGCCAAGGGCGACGCCGTGTTCGCCAAGCCGGAGAAGCCTCCCTCTGGCAGGAAGTCGCGCGCGCTTCAGGTGGCAGATGAGCGCGAGCAGGCGGTTGTTAAGTCCCTCGCGATCGCGGAGACGCTGCGGATCCAGATGGCGGACAAGGACGAGGAGCTCGGAGAGACCACAAAGGCGCTGGCGGCGGCGGAAACGGAGTCGCGCGCGTACGTTCGGAAACTAACCGTGGTGGTTGAGGAGGTTGCGGTTTGGCGAACGAAGTACGAACAGCTCGAACAGAAGCTCGCGGTTGTGTCTCGAACGCTCGCGGAGGAGGAACGAAACCTCGCGACCGCGCGGAAACACGGCGACAAAAAAGACGTCGAGCTCGTCGCCGCGACGCGCAAACTGGTTTCCGCCGCGGAAGACGTGAAGCTCTGGAAAACCAAAGCGGAAGCGGTGGAGTTCAAGCTCGGTGAGGCGGTGGCGCAGCTGGCGCAGTTGGCGGAGGAACTCGCAGCGAGCGAGAAGAAACGCAAGGCGCTGGAGCGTGACCTCGAGGTTTCAAAAGGCAAATCCGTGAAAGCCGCGGAGGCGGCGGGAATCAAGCTCACCACCACGCAGGAGGAGGTCACGGCTTGGAAACTGAGGGCGGAGACGCTTGACATGCGGCTGTCCGTTTCATTGGCCAAACACGAGGAAACCGAAACCGCCCGGCAAGCTTTGGTTGGGGAGTGTGACAAGTCAAAACAAGGCGAAACAAGCGCGCGGCAATCGCTAGCCGCCGCGCTGGCGTCGCTCAAAGCGTCAACCGACGCGGCTACGAAACTCCGCGAAAGCGAAAGCGGCCTAACCGCCGCGGTGGAGCAGCACGCGTGTGACTTGAACATGGCGCGAGTTGGTTTGGAGAAAATGCGCGTTGACCGGGACGAGGAACGGACAAAGGCCAAGGAGGCGCGGGTGCAGAACGGCGTGCTCCGCATGCGTCTCGCCGTGAAAACCTCCGCCACGGACGTAAGCGGGGACGAAATAACCGCCCTGACAACCAAAATCGACGTCCTTGAGACAACGCAGCTGGAGCGCGCCGCGGAGGAGGTGCGGAAACTCGCTGCGCTTGAAAACGCAAGGGACGAAGCCACCGCGTCGGTGGAGTTGCTGCATACGAAGCTGGCTGAACAAGACGCGGAGTTCAAGCAGACGCTGGAACTGCGGGTGGGTAGAATCACAGCGCTGGAACTTCGAAACGCGAGCCTGGCAGAGGAGCTTGAGGGTGAAAAGTTTAAGTCGCTGAAAGTCATGTCCGAAAACAAGGAACAAACGCGCACGTTGATCATCAAGGAAACCGAGATTCGCGAAACCAAGGTCCGGGAGGTCCTGAAACAAACGCACTTAGTCGAGATTAACAAATTAGTGGATACGCACACCAAGCAGTTGGAAGACAACACGTCGCAAAACGCGTCGGCGCTCGCGGACGCGTACAAACTCAGGGACGAAGTCGAGAAGGAGCTTTTGGAGGAACAAGGTAACGCAAAGCGGGCGAAAGCCACCGCCGCCGCCGCGTCCGCGGAGGCGCGCAAAAAAATTACCGCTGGGGAGGAGGAGATTGCGCGCTTGGAAGCCCTCATCGTGTCTGATCGGGAGTCGCGAACCGTGGAAAAAGCGCAGGTACGTATTGCATTTCACCAAATCCAACGTCTGTTTGCCCATACAAGATTGACACTTTTTTTTTACTATCGCAGTACGACCGCACCTCGGATTCCGCCGCCAAAGCGCTCGTCGCGCTGAAGGAAGAAATGGCTTTGTTGAATTCTTCGTTTGACACCGAGCGGGACGAACGAAGGGGCGACCGCGTTGCGGCGGATGAAAAGCTCGCCGGGGTTGTTGAAACCGCGGTTTCCGAGCAATCGGCGCTTCGAGAAGCGCTGCGCAAGGAACGCAAGGCGCGGGAGGGCGAAAAGGAGGAATCGGCGTCGGCGTTGAAACAACTCGCCGCGGACGTGGATACGAAAACCGACGCGATTGTGTCGTTGCAAGAGCAACTCGAGTACGTACGTGAGGAGCTTGAATCCAAGGCGCAACGCGTGCAATCGGAAATGTCCCTCACCGAGCTCGCCTCACGGGAGGAGAAGCAGGCTCTGCAGACGCAGCTCGCCCTCGAGAAACAGCTTCGGCTTGAGGAGATGGAAACGCTCAACGAAAAGCTCAGCGCCGCGAAAGTCGCGGCTGGCGCGTCCGAGTCAAAGCTGCAAGCCGCGCTGGACGCGGAGAAGAAAGCGCGCGCCGCTGAACTGACTGTTTTTGAAAAGAAAACCGTCGCCGCGAAGAAGGAGTACTCTTTGCAAATCACGAAACTGGAGAAGAGCATCACGGTCGAGCAAACCACGAAACGGAAGGAAATCGAAAAGCTGGCGAAAAGCAAAAACGCCACGGAGGACTCTTTGAAGAAGTTCAACGAAGACGCCGCGCGGTTGGAAGCGCTCCTCGCCGCTGAAAAGGAACTCCGGAGAGCCGAGCAAACACAGTTCGACAACGACGCCATCGCCGCGAAATCGCTCGCGGACGCGGCGCACGCGGAAATCAACGCCGCGCTCGTCGCGGAGCGCGCGAGTAAAAAGACTGACCTCGACGCCGCGCGCGAGGCGAAGGAAGCGCAGCTCGCGGCGCACCGCGAGCAAATGCGAACGCTCGAGCAGAAATTGGCCGGCGTCACGCAGAAAGTGAAGACGGAAGCGCACCGGGCGAACGAAGCCGTCGCCGCGGCGCTGGACGCGGCGAACGCGGACAAAACCAAACTTGAGCTGACGCTTCAAAAGGCTAAGGATGCTTTGAAAAGCCAAATCGTGCGGTCCATGGCGACAGTGACGGATCTGGAGGGTAAACACGCGGCTGAGCGCGAAGCTCTTGAGCTTAAAATCGAAGAAGCGGTTGCGCAGACCAAGGTGACTTCGGTTAAAATCGAAACCTTGACCCAGGAGCGCCAAGTGCTGGAAGTGTCTCTCCGGGAAACCACGGAGAAACGCGCGACGGACAAACGGCAGATGGCGACGGAGTCTGCCGGACTGGAGCAGACGCTTCTTGGTGAAATCGCCACGCTCACCGAGAAACTCGCGGAGGCGACGGACGAGCTCAGCGCGCGCGAGCGGTCGAGTCAAGTTTTGGAATCGCAACTCAACGATTCCTCGAAACTGGCGGACGAACTGGAACTGGCGCGTTTGGCGCTTGAGAAGCTTGAGCTGGAGAAGACGGATTTGCGTAACAAAATCTCCACGGCGGAACGAGCCGCGGTCGCGGCGACCAACGACGCGACCTCCAGGATTGCGGAGATCCAATCTGCGCTCGATGCGGAGCGCAAGGGCGCAAAGAAGCTGGACGACTCCACCAAAAAGACCCTCGCCGAACTCGACGACGCCAAGAAACAGCTCGGGGATGCGAAGCACGCGCTCGGGGACGCCAAGAAAGCGGCTGAGAAAAGCACCGAGACGCACTTGCTCGCCACCAAGAAACACGAAACCGCGTTCGAGGAGAAGTTGGTCATGACAAAAGCGGAACTCAACAAGGAACGAGACGACGTCGCCGCGAAGCTCGGCGTGATGACCGCGCGCGTCGCGGGGCTGGAGGCCAACATCGACGAGCTGACCAAAAAGCTTACCGACGCCGAGAAGGCCGCCGCCGCCGCAGCCGAGACCAAGCTGCAAGCGTCTTCGGGTGCGGCGCAGGCTAGCCGTGCGGAGCTGGACGACGCGAACGCGAACCTGGCGAAGGCCAAGGAGGCTTTGAAGGCGCAAATCGTTCGATCCGCTGAGGCGGCGAAGGCGGATGTTGAAGCCACGAAGAAGGCTGTGGCGAAGGCGGATGCTGAAGCCAAGAAGAAAACCGAGGCTGAGGCCAAGGAGGCTTTGCAGGCGCAAATCAAGAAAGCCACGGATTTGGCGAAGGCTAAGACCAAGGTTGAGTCGGAACTGGATACGCTGGCCGAGCTACGCGACAAGGTTGTTTCCGAGCGCGATTCCCTGAAACTATCCCTGGAAGCGCTTAGGGTAGAGATGCGCGTGGTGACGGAAAGCCTGACCACGACGCAAACCAAGCTCATTACGGTCACCACGACAAGCGACGAGTCGACGAAGAAACAAGACTCGCTCGCAACGCGCGCAGCTGAGCTGGAGGCGCAGATTGAAGAGCTCAGCAGCGCGTTGGCCGCCGCGAAAACCGACGCGGAAGCCGCGAAGAACGCGCTCTCGATTCTGGTCGCCGAAGCCGCGGAGAACGCGCGACTCGCCGCCGAAGCGGAAGAAGAGGACAACGGAATCATCTCCGCGGCGGAGTTCGAGGGGGTCAGGGAAAAGAAATTGCTGGGCAGCCAAATCGACGAGCTCACCCAAAAACTCACCGCCGCTGGGGAGGCCGCCGCCGCCGCCGCCGAGAAGGCGCGCACCGACGCGGAGACCAAGCTCGCTGCGAAGACCGCGGAGGTTGCGGATCTCGAGCGCGAAGCTGGGGAGAAAGCAAAGCTTCAAGCGGAAGCGGTTGAACAAGCTAGCCGCGCGGAGCTGTATGACGCCAACGCGACGCTGGCGAAGGCCAAGGAGGCTTTGAAGGCGCAAATCGTTCGATCCGCTGAAGCGGCGAAGGCGGATTTAGAGACCAAGAAACAAACCGAGGCGGACATGCAAACCCTCGCCGCGGAGCGCGACTCGTTGAAATCATCCATGGAGGTGCTCCGGGTTGAGATGCTCGCGGTCACGGAACGTCTGACAGTGACGCACACCGAGCTCATCGACGTCACGGCGGAGCGCGAAGACTCGCAGTCGCGGTACGACTCGCTCAGCACGCGCGCCGCCGGCCTGGAGGCGCAGATCGAGGAACTCAGCACCGCGTTGACTCTGGCGGAGGAGCAGGCGGGTGCTTTGGAAGCCGAGAAGGCTGAAACCGAAGCGGCGAGGGCCGGAAAAACCTTGGGGGGGGCGATTGACGACGCCGCCCTCACGGACGACGACGACGCCGTCGAGGAAATCGACGACGTCCCGATTGAGGGTCCCACTGAAACCGTCGCCGTCGCAATCGCGACGCGCGACTTTTCGTCGCAGCACGAAACCGACGAGTTGTTCAACCACCGCGCTGAGTTACAGCAAATCCGAGGCCAGATGTCCGTTCTCACCGCGCGGTTACTGGACCTGAACAAGCCGATTGGCGTCACGGAGGATGACGTCGCGGCAAACGACGCGGCGCGAATGCGTTTCGGCAACGGCGACGGGCCGATGTCGTTGCGGCGAATCACGGAGGAGTGGACTGATTTGAGCGTAGAGGAACAAATGAACACGTCGAGTTCCACGGACATGGCCGTGGATCACAAACCAGCCGCGGACGCGCTGCGGCTTCGGTGCCAGGTTTTGGTGGCGAAAGGCAAAGCCGCGCGCACGCGAATCGCCGCGCTTGAGTCCGAGCTCGCCATCGCGACGAACGACAGGGAAGCGATGGACCAGTGGGCGCGTGCGATGCAGCGCAGGGCGGTGGGGGCGGACGAGGCGCGGGTCAGCACGATGGAGGAGGTACGGCCTTGCGCGTTTCCCAAATCCAGGCACACGTCATTGCCGATTGTCCGCCCGTAATTACGTAACACGCGCGGCCCGAAAGACGTCTCACCTTTTCTTTTACCCTCACAGCTGCGGGACGTCAAGTTCCGAACGCGCGCCATTCGCATGGGCAAGAACACGCCGTTCGAATCCGAAGCGAAAGAAAACAGGGACTTGGTCCGCACCGCGATGCGGATAGAAGAACTTTCCGATCAAGTCGTCGAGGTGACGGAGTTTTTCCAGATGAACAAGCTCCGGCTAGAGGACGTGACGCGCGAGCGCGATCAGCTCGCGGCGTACAAACGGGCGGCGGAATCTCGGCGGGAAATTAGTAAAAACTGGAACGACCTGTTGTCGCCGAAGGGCGTTTTGGATCGCGCGGGTATGCGCATGGCGATCAGCGAAGTCGTGGACCTTACGGGCCTCACGCCGACGAAGGGTGACCCGGATTACGACGCCCTGGACGTCAGCGGCTCGGACGCCGCCCTCGCGATTGAAGCGGCGGCGGGTGAATCCGTGGAAACCGCGATGAACGCCACGGTGAGTGAGTTGGCGACGACGACTGCGTTCGCAACAACTGAACGTTACGTTACGTCCGAGTTGGTAACGTCTGAGTTGGTAACGTCCGAGTCAGTAACGTCTGAGTTCGCGACGTCTGAAACCTCAGAGGGAGCGAGTGAAACCTCAGAAACGGTGACGGAACGAGTGGAGAGGAAACAGAAACGCCAGGCTGACTTTTCCATTCTTCAGTTCCTGGGGTTCACGTCCGCGCCGGAGGAAACGCCTGAGAACTCGGTGGTGCTTGAGGAGAATTCAGTGGTGCTTGACGAGAACGCCGAGACGAACACCGAACTCACAGAACTACGAACACTGAACTCGGAGAACTCGGAAACCACCACCAACACCGAGGTTGACGAAAACTCGGAAACCACTACCACCACGACTACTAACACGAAGATGGCGACGTTTGAGTCTTCATCCGTGGTCGTGAGTGCGTCGGCGGAGTCTGTGTCGTCCGTCGTGGCGGAGGGCGGCACGGTTGTGGAGGGCACGACAGACCGGGCAGAGGCAGCGACCACGGCGGCTGAGGCCGTGGAGGGCACGGGAACGCCCGATGAGGTCACCGAGACGAAGAAAGCGACGACGAAAGGGTTCGCCAGCCTCGGCGCCGCGATTGACAAGCACGGCGGCGATTCCGATTCGGATTCTGACGACGGCGAAGAGGCTGTGATGGTACGCACATCGGTGATGACCACCGCTACTGCGTTGCAAACGCAGCGCACCGAAAAAGAAACGACGACCGAGGAGAGCGAAGTGACAACGAGCACGGAAAACGTGGAGGTTGAGGAGACTTCCGAGGAAATCGTCACCACCACCACGACCACGAAAACAATCACTACCACCACGATTGTCAATTCAGATGGCGAGGAGGAGGAACTCGTCGAGGAACTTACCGTGGTCACGGATGAGAACGGCAACGTGCTGAATGAAACAAGCGTGGTGATTGAGGAATCGGCGGTTGTCGAGGAAGAAAAACAAGGCGAAGGCGGGTCGTTTTGGTCGCGCGTGAACGACAAGCCGGAGAAGTCCCCGGATTCGGATTCGGATTAGGTTAGGTAGAGGGATGAGGTATACATGGTGAGCGCGTGGATAATTGTACAGTAAGCTATTTGAGATATCCAAGAACCGCGAGTGTGCGTCTCCGAGAGTGTCAGGGATTCGGTAGAAACCAGTTGGAGGGATTTTGTTTTCGGAGTTTCCGTCGTCCACTGACGCTTTCTTGGAGGCCTCGAAGCACAACGACGCGCACACGACACCCTCCACGTTGTTTTCCAACGCGAAGCTTGGTATGGAAACTCGCGCACGCAAGAGAAATCGCGAACGCCGCGATGCTACCGCGGCTAACGCTGGCGAGGCCATCCCCGGCCTCAACGACATCGTCGTCACGCACATTCTCAAATCTGAGTATTTCGACGACCCCGCAGATCTCGCACGGCTCCCAGCGGTGAGCCACGCGATGCGCGACACGATGTCAGGAGCGGGGCTTCGGTTTGAGGAGCTTAGTGAATATGCAGCCGTTGAGGTCGGATGTTTAAGCGCGGTGCAGCGCCTGGACCGGGGAGGTCGCCTGTGGAATCGAGAATACCTTTGTCAGGCAGCGGCGAGGAGCGGACAGCTCGAAGAGTTGAAGGTGTTGCGCACGGACGGCTGGCCGTGGGACGATGGGACGTGCTCGGCGGCGGCGAGAGGCGGACACCTCGAGGTGCTGCAGTGGGCGCGTTCGAACGGCTGTCCGTGGGACCTGTGGACGTGCGCGAGCGCGGCGAAGGGCGGGCACCTCCAGGTGCTGCAGTGGTTGCACGCGAACGGCTGCCCGTTGAGCGAGTGGACGTGCTCGGAGGCGGCAAGGGGCAGGCACCTCGAGGTGCTTCAGTGGGCGCACGAGAACGGCTGCCCGTGGGACGAGAGGATGTGCGTGGCGGCGGCGCACGACGGGAACCTCGAGATGTTGCAGTGGCTACGCGCGAACGGATGCCCGTGGGCCGCAAACACGTGCTGGGCGGCGGCGATTGGCGGGCACCTCGAGGTGCTGCAGTGGGCGCGCGCAAACGGGTGCCCGTGGGACACAAACACGTGCAGGTGTGCAGCGGCTGGAGACAACCTCAAGGTTCTGAAGTGGTTGCGCGCGAACGGCTGCCCGTGGGACATGAACACGCGCGATGCTGCGAGAGGACAGATACTGGAGTGGGCGGTGGCGAACGGCGTACCCGAATAGTGCGAACAAGTTTCGCGGCGATTTGAAAAATCCCTACTTACGCTGTTCCGTACCTCTCCCTGAACAGCTGCACGACTTTTTCCACATCTGCATCCAGCGCGGCTCCAATGGACATGTCAGCAGTACATTTTGTACAGCTTGTGTCTGGTGAGAGTCTCGTTGACAAAGTCATAGAGAGAGTATAACTCTTCGGTCCATTCGTTGAGATTTCGTTCCGACGTTTCGAGAGAGATGAAAAAATTCCACTGCCATTCGAAGGCGCGCGCGTGGCGATGTCCCCCTGGCGCGCGCCTGCCCGGCTGGGTTGGGCGTGGGTGTTACTCGCTGCGTGTGCGCTCGCGTTTCTTCCCGCCGCGGACGGTGTCGCGCCCGCGTTCGTTGCGTCGCGAGGCGTCGCCTTCCCCAACATCCCCACCAAGCTCATCGGTCCGTCCTACGCCACGCTCAGGGTGCAACTCGACTCTCCCGGCGTGGTGTACTACCTCGCCACTCCCCAGGACGACGCGGGCGCGGTTACCGACCCGCTGGACGACAGCCCACACGTCGCAGTTACGGACGCAAGCACGAACGAGCGCAGAGCAGCGCCTTTGCCCGAGGAGGTCCGGGACGGCGCGGTGGCGTTCATCAACGCCACCGATGCGGATGCGTCAAACGACGCCAACGACACGTCCGCGTTCGGGTACGCCGCGCTCGTGGCAGGCGCACTGGACGTCCCAGTTGCGGACACAATATACACCGTGAACTTAACAAACCTGAATCCGCAAAACTCGAACCACGTGTGGGTGGTCGCCGAGTCTTTAAATGGAACGCTTCAACGCGGTGTCGCACTGTTACCTTTTTACACAAAAAAACTGCCACCGGCGTTTGCCGAGATCGTCGGCGCCGGCAAGACGAAAACACAAACGCCGTTTATAAAAACAGGACCCACGTCCATGACCTTGGTCAGTTTACTTCTGGAACCCGGGGTTGTGTACCTCGCCGTGCAGCCAAGCCATGACCAGGCGCCTTCGTCAGCGCAAGTTAAGGGTAAATGCGGAAGTTTCGAAGACATGACGTGTTTCAAACCGTTTCCATCTTCGAACGTTGCATACAAAGTGCCGGTCGGGTGTCCCGTTTTTAATTTAACGCAAGCCACTTCATACGCCGCGTACGCGGTGGTGGAGGGTTTGGGTTTGCAGTTCCACACCTTCGGTGACGCGCCTTTGTCTGAAACGCCGTTCGTGTGGCACTTCATCACCCCCGACGCTGTCGTGCCGCGAGGTTCGGTGAGCGTCGGTACCGTGACTAGCGCTGGATTTACAATCTCTGTCACTTCAAGCAAAAACGGCATCGCACGATACGTCGTGGTACGCGCGGGATCGTCGGCGTCGCCGGAGTTGACGTCGCCGTCGTTCGAGGAGGTGTTGCACGGCACCGGTTACGGTGGGGAAACGCCGTTGGAGGCGGGTTTCATTACCGTCGACGGAGTGAACGGCAACGTCACGGGGTCGGACGCGGAAACCGGCTCTTTGGACGCGGCGAGCGGATCGGTTACGATTGCTTCCTTAACAACGCAAACCGAGTACGACGTCTTCGTCGTGTTCACCGACCGCGGGAGCTTTTACCTCACCGCGCTGCTCGGGTCGGTGGTGAACGTTTTGGATCCGGAATTCGAGGCAACGCGCGCTGAAGCTGCGGCGCCGCGGAACGTCAACGCCACGGTGTTGAGCGTGCTTGGGGTGGTGACAACGTAGGGTAGATTTAGAGAGGATAGGGAAGAAGACTGGCGGCTAGCGTCACAAGCGTTGAAGAAAATGTATTGCGTTTGAAAGAATTCTCTAATTGTCCAAGCCGAAGTAGCCGCGAATGATAAACGGCTCCTGTTCGATCTCGGGCTCGAGCTTGATCTCGGGCTGACCCGCGCGTGCCGCCTTACACCCGTGCAGCTGCCTTTCTACTTGCCGCGGAGGCAGCCCTTGCACTCCGCGCACCTGCATTTCACCTTGCCGTGGGGACAAGGGGTGCACCACACGCAGTTGTGTTTCACCTTGCCGTGAGGGCACGGGTTGCACTCCGCGCAGTCATATTTCCGCCTCCCCAGTGGTCTTTAAGTCTGCCGTGAGGGCAGGGGTTGCACTCCCCGCACTTGCTTTTCACCTTCCCGCCGTGGGGGCAAGGGTTGCACTCCGCACACCTGCTTTTCACCCTGAAGTGGGGGCAGGGGGTGCACGCCGCGCAGTTGCGTTTCAGCTTGCCGTGAGGGCAGCGGCTGCAGTCCGTGCAGTTGACTTTCCGCTTGCCGTGGGGGCAGGCGTTGCAGTCCACGCACTTGCTTTTATGCTTCCAGTGCGGGCAGAGGTTGCAGTCTGCGCAGTTGTTTTTCACCTTCCAGTGAGGGCAAGGGGTGCACTGCGCGCAGTGGTATTCCACCTTGCCGTGGGGACACGGGTTACACTCCTTGCACAAATGTTTCTCCTTCCCGTGCGAGGACCGTTTCCTTGCCATCACTCCCAGTCGGTCACACGTGGCGCGCGCGACGACGTGTGCGCGTTCACGCGAAGATAAGAGTCGTGTCGATAAGGTCAGCTTTGGTTTTCGTTGGAACCGAGAATCCTCTAATCGTCTTTTCCCAAAAACTCTTCCCAGTACCTCGTTGCCCCTGACACGCGTCATGGAGTGGACCACCATCGAGTCCGACCCTGGGGTGTTCACCGAGCTCATCGAGACGATGGGGGTTACGGGCGTCCAGGTGGAGGAGCTGTACTCGCTGGACGAAGAAACGCTGGAAGCCATGGCGTACGTACATCGAACGAAGATCTCGCTGCCCGATTTGTCGGACCCGACGAGGACGCGGCCATCACTCATCTGTCACCGGACCCGTGACTGACCATACGCTACTTCTCTGACGACACCACCAATCCGGACACCCTGTCTTCTATACCCTCACAGTCCCGTGTACGGTTTGATTTTCCTGTTCAAGTACAACGCCGGCGAGGCTCCTTCCGCGCCGGTGAGCGACGACGTGAACGGCAACGGCGTTTTCTTCGCCAGCCAGGTGATCCAAAACGCATGCGCGACACAAGCCATTCTCAGCATCCTGATGAACTGCCCCGATACCGTCGCCCTGGGGGATACGCTTTCCAACCTGAAAGGCTTCACCGAGGACTTCGACGCGGATTTGAAGGGCATGGCGATTGGCAACAGCGAAACGATTAGGGACGCGCACAACTCGTTTGCGCGCCCGGAGCCCATCGTAGCGGAGAACTCAGCGCCGAGTAAAGACGACGAAGCGTTTCACTTCGTGGCGTACGTCCCGGTGAACGGGAGGTTGTTTGAGTTGGATGGGCTGAAACGAGGTCCGATTGATCACGGGGAAATTGGAGATACCTCAACTTGGTTGGACAAAGTCTGTCCCGTGATTCGCGCGCGCATCGAAAAGTATGCCGCGAGCGAAATTCGGTTCAACTTGATGGCGCTCGTTCGGAACAAAAAAGACGTGTTGCTCGAGAAAATCGCAAACGCACAACGCGCCAACCAAAGCACGGACGAGTTGCAAAACCACCTCGCCAACGAAACCGAGTGCCAGCAAACCTGGAGGGACGAAAACATCCGACGACGGCACAACTACATCCCGTTCATGTTCAACGCCCTCACGGTGCTGGCGGAACAAAACAAGCTGGACGCGCTTCTCGAAAAGACAAAGAGGTGATTGGTGACCTTGTTTTATTTTTTTCATCCGTAAGCCTTGTGAGTTCCTTCACGTCAAGCCTTCGAGTCTTCATTCTATTCCAAAACTAGTCTATCGACCACCGATCGATCCACCGTTGGCGGTCTCGCGCGCGCGGGGTTCGGCGTTGGATTCTGTAAACGCAACGCAACGCCCGAGGTTGGGCCGGTGTATTTTGATACCACAGAGGTGACGCCTTGGACCTGACTACCTGCGGAGACAGCGCGCCCGGGCGGTCGTCGCGGTCCGTTTGGAGCGCCCGGTGGTTGCGGCGCGAATTTCGGAACCGCCGATTTCGGCGCCGCGGGCGGTTGCGGCGTGAACTTTGTTTCCGTCGGTTTTTGATTTGACGGAAAGCGCGCGACGCCGAGTTCGCGCTTCGCGTCTTTGTTTATCTCCGTCTCTGATTCACGACTCACCGAAAAGTCCCTAAACGCTTCCAAACCCCCCTCCACGTCGTTTCTTTCGTTGCCCGACGCGTCGAACCTGGAAAACGTCTCCGCCATTTCTATTTTCCACCGCCGCAGCTGCGTTAAAATGTCCTCCTCCCGCGCGTCGTCGGTTGCGTCGTTCGCCTGATTCGATTTCTGGTTGTCGTCCACGCCGCGTTTCCGCCGCAAAAGCACCGACGCCGGGTTCCCAACCACGATTCCAGCGCCCATGGTCAACGCGCTCGCGGTGCCTGTACCGTCGTCGTCCGAATCCGAGTTTTTTTGGAAATGGTCTCCCCGTTCCACCAAGCCGGCTCTCGTTTCTTTCTGTTTATTTTTCCGCCAGAACAGCGAATCCAGCCGCGTTTCGGTTTCGAACTCCCGAGCCGTCGTGCCCGGTCTGCTTTGTCCCCCGCCCCCCGAGCCCCACGACGCTCCCGTGCCAGAGAGCTCCCTGGAACCGGGCCGGTCACCGAAGGAAGCCGCCGTTCCCGGTCGCGACGCGCTCCTCGTCGCGGACCAGGACATCGCGGTGCTCGGCCTCGAGCCGTTTTGACTCCCGCCCGCGCTGCTCGCCGCGCCGCTCACCGACCCGAAGCTCCCCCACGACTGCAACGACGACGCCGCCGCGGTGCCAGGCCGCGAGATGGAGTTTGAGCTCGATTTGTGCCCGTCAATACGCGCCGTTCCCGGCCGCGACGCGTTACCACCGCCGCTTCCGCTCGCCAAAGTCCCGCGAACCGACGCGCCTAAGGAGTTCGCGCGTGTTAAAGACCGCGCCGTTCCCGGTCGAGACACGTGAGGTTTTCTGGTCGGCGGACGGCCCGTATCCGTGCCCGTTTTCACGTCACCGTCGTCATCGTCGCCAACCAAAAGCCCCCCCAACATATCTTCCACCAGCGTAACCGAAAGCTCGCCCGTGGTTTCGTTTCGCGCGGTGACCGCGTCCGGGTCGTCGATCCCAACCGCCGCGTACTTAATCCCCTCCGTGACGATATCGAGCTCCTGGTACCGCGCGGCCGCGGCGGCGGCGGCGGCGGCTTTCTTGAGGGAAGGTCTTGAGTTATTACCCTCCGCGTTTCTCTTCGGTTTCTTCGCGGGCGACTTTTCGTATTCCGCGGGTTCGTCAATCGTTTCGGGTTGGCGTGCGCGCGCTGCGTCTGTTTTCGTCGCCGTCGTTTCGGTTTCGCCGTCACTTTCGCTGTCCCCGCTTTCGCTTTCTGTCACCGCCACTCGGTCACTTTCCGTGACCGGTCGATCGTCCAGCACCAGCAGCCGCTTCACCGCGCAACACACCTTGTTCCGGTAGCCCATCGTTCTCGCAAGCGGGTTCCCCTCCAGGGATAACTCGGTGAGGCACGGACACATGTTCAAGTACTCGGGCGCGTCGCTGTCCGCCACGCGGTTGCCTTCCAGGTCCAGGGTTGTTAAGAAATCGAGCTCCGAAAGCGGGGAGACATCGGTGACGTCGTTGAAGCTCAAATACGCCTCCGTGAGGCTCACCAGGGACGCGATGCCGGAAAGGTCCCGCAGCTCGCTTCGCGATAGCCAAAGCACTTTCATTTGCTGGAACGTAGACCCGAAGGCGCGCATCGTGGGGACGATGGATGCGTTCATCCTCGCCTCGGCCAGCCCGGGCATCAGCCGTCCCACGGAACTCAAATCCTCCTCCACCGCGTCCGCGCGCATTTCAATGAACGTGTGCGCGTGCAGGTTGTGTAACTCACACCCCGCAAGCGACGAGAGGTGCGCTGGGGTGAAGCACGACGCGGGTGCGATATCCAGCGATGTGAAATGCGTGCCGAGGTTGGCGATGTCCAGGTCGGCGTCGTCGTCGTCGTCGTCGTTCGCGCTGGGTAACAATGCCGGCCTCGCATCGACGCCGTGCATGACATCATCCACGGGGTGGTACTCTCCGTCATCATCGTAAATCTCGTCGTCCAAGAACGTCTCTTCGTCCATGGTGGTCAACACTCCAGTTAGGCACCCCAGAAGAGATCTTCGAGTCTCCAAGCCTACGCGCGAGACACGACGACGCGACTGCCTGGAAAGACAAAGGCGCCCGACGAGCACACCCGAGACTCCGTCAAGAGTGCTGCAGTGCCGACGAACGGGAGCGCACTCCACGAGCGACCTCTCGCCCCGGCGCCGTCTGTCTCTGCCAACACTGATGAAGGTTCCCCTTTCGACACGCCTTGCGTTTTTCGGGAGGAAATTTTCTTTTCGGTCGAGCCTTTACTCGACACGAAATGATGGATGGACGGCACCCATCAGTTCGCGACGCGCGTTCTCCCAAACACGCGATGGGCAAGACGTACGTCCAGACGATATGTTTACGAGACGGCTGTGTTGCGGAGTACGTCGCGTATCACGCGGATAGCTGGCCTGCGGTGGTGAAGTCGCTGTCTCACGTGGGAATCACGGAGTTGAAAATCTACATGTCAGGCGCCGAAAAAGGCGCCGAAGGCGCACAAACGCGCTTGGTGATGGTGATGCAAACCACCGACGGCTTCGACCCCGCGGTGGACTTTGCGAAACACACGAACTCGTCTCCCGTCGTGGCGGAGTGGGAGCGACGCATGAAGGAGTTCCAAGTTCCCGCGCCCGAGGCGTTGGGACACGAGTGGTGGACCGAAATGGAGGAAGTTTTCGACCTTTCAATGCAGTTGGAAACTGCGGATTCGCGAACGGGATACAAAGCAGCGGACGCCGCCGAGGGGATGTAACACGTCAAGTCGTTCAATCCTAAAACAATCAAAAGTATCACGCAACACTCAACTGCAGTTTGCTAGCTACCTGGTAGACTGCTCAACACTCAACACGAAACTGATACCTTGGAGGTACATACAATCGCGGGCCCAGAAAAAGATAAAGATAAAATCACCCATCTTCCAACCGAAATCATCGTCATTGTCCCGGGCCCACCCGGCGGGTCCGGGAGACCCTCGTTTGGTTCGTTCTCCCGCCCGTTGGTTCCGCGACTCCCTCTGGGGGACGGGGGGACCGGGGTGCGACTGCCACGTGTTCTGTTGCGATGTCAAACACGCGCGACGAGGTCGGTCAACCCGATGGTTCGGTCGCGTTTTTCCCGGAACCGCCGAGGGTTCAACAATGGGTCGACCCCGCGTCGCCCGATTGGTGTTTGGCGAAACACTCGGAGCGGTCGCTTTACCTGTCGGCCTTCGAACAGGTCGAAATCAAGTCCTACCCACACGTGTGGTTCGTTGGCAAGCCGGGTGTCACGAAACCTGTTCCCCGCAGGGCGGGGACCGTGCCTCCCGAAAACATTCGTTTGGCAAACGCGAACCGAGAATCCAACGAAAATAGTAACGACGACGAATGGGACGACCCGCACGACGTGGTTTTCGTGGACCATACGCGGCACTACTCTGGTTTGGCACTCGGCGACCACCTAGGGTTTCGCTTCGAAATTTGCAGTACGCTAGGCAAAGGGACCTTCGCGAAAGTGGTGAAATGTTTGGATCACAAAACCGGGCAAAGCGTCGCCGTGAAGGTCACGCGCAACGCCCGGCGGTTCAAACAACAGGTCCGGAGTGAGATTAAAATCCTGAACCTGCTAGGAAGAACACCTGGACACCACAACGTCGTTGCCCTCACCGAAACCTTCGCCTTCCGAGGACACCAGTGCTTGGTGTTCCCGGAACACGGCGTGTCACTCGCGGAGTGGCTGAGGAACGAAAATAACGATAAGAACGACGCCGGTGAAAAACAAACTCTTAAACTAAAACAATCTTCGTCGCGCGTCGTCGGCGCGTCGTCCGGGTTCACAAAGCGAGTCGGTACGCAACTGGTACAGGCGTTGCTGTTTTTGGAAAACAACGCCGTGATTCACTGCGATTTGAAGCTTGAGAATATTCTGTTGCGCCGCGCGAACGGAAACTCGAGCCAGATTGTGTTGGTCGATTTCGGAAGCGCCGTGTTTTGCGACGTACGTATTATTGTATTTCACCAAATCCCTCCCCTCCCTGCTTGCCCATATTCGTACCAGAAGGGAAAAGGAAGTGCACTACATACATCAAAAGTGCACTGTTTGCCCATACAGTAAGACTCAAGACTGACCCTTTCTTTTTATTCATCTCACAGGATCCATGCACTTCAAACAAAACCAACAACCAGTACGTCCAGTCGCGGTTTTACCGCGCGCCCGAGGTTCTGTTGGGGCTGCCGTTCACGTTTGGAATCGATTGCTGGAGCTTGGGGTGTGTGTTGTGCGAGCTGTACACAGGGCGGGTCGCGTTTTGTGGAACCGATACACGGGACCAGATTGGAAAAATTATCGAAGTGCTGGGGCCGGTGCCTGTGAAGGTTTTGAGGGTTTTGGGGGACGAAAAACGAGACGTAGTGTCTTCGGTTATGAGCAAGTCCACAACCCACACGAGATCCGTGAAGCACGGCATCTTGGACGGGTGTTGCGATGCCGACTTCGTGGACTTTTGCGAAAAGCTGCTGTCTGGTTGGTCAAGTGTCGACCGAAACAGGTTGGACGTCCGCGGCGCCGCGAAACATCCCTGGATTTCGGATTTCGGCGGCGGGTTCGCGCCCGATACGAAAGACACGACGACGACGAGTTTTTCAAACACGATGAAATCTTTCTCGTACGGGCAAACAGTCGGACGCGATCCGCATAATGGGGGGCTTCCTCCTTTTGCGCACGAAACAGGGAACAACCAGGTGCTCGGTCCACACGACGAGGTATCTCTTTTCACGCCGAGACTAAACAAAAACGTGTCCGACCTTACCGAAATCGCGCGGCGCGACGACTTCTTCAAGTCCGTGTTGGGGGTTACGAAAAAACAGCACACCACGGATTCCATATTGAAAATTGAAAAGAAACTCGCGTCCAAGAGCCCTAAACGGGTTGATTTTGCGGTGAGACCGGCGCGGGCGGTGCGTAACGGGTACGTCGGTGGTGGTTTGATTCCACCCGGGGAGATTTCGGTTCCCACGAAAAACAAAAATGTCAGTTTCACGGCGCGCCGTTCGGGAGACGACGTACGAGTCACGGATGATGCGTATATCTCAAGAGTAACTCGGGGAGAAATACATGACGTTCAGAATGAACCCCGCACAACACCAGCAGAGATGGACCCAATCACCGCGTTGATCAAGCTGCATCCCGGGATGACCGAGGACGTCGCGCGCCGAGTCGGGGACATCAAGTCGTTACAAGCGGTGTACTCGGTTCCCACGGGGCCGCCGAGACGCGCAGTCGGTTTCGCGGCGCAGAGGTATTCGGGGGTGAACCCGCCATCCGGTGTGGCGTGGGACGGGGTCGGGTAGGGGGGTTGGGTGGCGCAGAACACGGCGCGACAGGAGCGGGGGGATGACGCAACAAGTAATAGGGAGCGCCGGGGAGAGCGACGCGGATGAAGTCGTCACGAAGTTTTTAGCAGCTTAGCAAATAGGACTGATGCACACGTTTCTTCACACTTAGGGTGCCGCCTTCCTTGGATAAGTCGTACTCGCGTCATACACGCACGCACGCCTGCGCCGTGCGGCCCGACGCGAAAGGCGCGCTTTGGTTTGGGCAACGCGACACCACGATGGCCTTCGTTCATGGCGCGACCCTCGCGATCGCGGCGAGGGTCTCGCCGCGACCTGGCGCGCGCGACGATCGCGCGCACCCGCTCCGCGCGATCGCGGAAACACCGAGGGCGTGTCGTGACGTCGCCGCGACGCTTTCGTGTGGTGGACGCGCTGGAGGAGACACGAATGTCTGTCGCATGTCGGCAAGCGCGTTGTCTTCCCGAGTGTCACCCAACATGCGTAAGGCGCGCCATCCAGGCAACGGAGCGCGACGTGGCCAAACACACAGGTGTATCAAAACAACGTTTGTGTTTGCATCTGCGACTGGGTCTGATTCATCGAACGCGTCGTCGTCGAAAACGCCCACCCCCAAAAAGCTGCGCGTCGCGATTTCCGGCGCCTCAGGGTTCGTGGGCACACGTTTAGTGGCCACTCTGTTGCACGGCGGGAACGACGTTGTCGTGTTGACCCGGGACGTTGACAAAGCGCGAAACGCGCTGCGAAACTCGTTTTCAGGCGGCACAATCGCGTTTGCGGATCCGTCCAAGTGGGCCGCTGCGATCGTGGGGTGCGACGGCGTGGTGAACCTGGCGGGCGAGCCTATCAGCACGCGGTGGAGCCCTAGGATCAAAGCGGAAATAATGGCCTCACGAATCAAAGCCACGAAAAGAATCGCGGACGCCATCGCGGCGTGTCCGGTTGCTAAACGCCCGAGTGCTTTGGTAAACGCGTCGGCGATTGGGTTTTACGGCACGTCCACTTCGAAAACCTTCGACGAAAACTCCCCCCCGGGAGGGGACTACCTGTCAAGGGTGTGCCAGGCCTGGGAAGCCCAGGCGGTTGAGTTACGTGCGACCGCACCGGCCACAAGGGTGGTGCTGTTACGCCTGGGGATCGGTACGTGTTGCATTTCCCAAATCCCAAGTCTGTTTGCCAATACAATACTGACACTTTCTTTTATTTATCTCAGTGTTGGACCGGGACGGCGGGGCGCTCGGGAAGATGTTACCCACGTTCAAGGTGTTCGCGGTAAGGGCCTTTCCCAATCACCGCGTTCCGCCTTCCTGATCACAGCCCCTACTTGACGGCCACTCATTAAAAGGAAGTGCACTACTGGTGACTCTTACCAGTACTCGCGGCTGTTACAAATACGTCACAAACGCACTGTTTGCGGAATACAAGTTACGAACATCACGACCGACTAACACTTTGTTTCTTATCGTATCAGGGCGGCCCGATGGGCGACGGCGCGCAGGTGAGAAACTTTCCCGCCCACCGCGCACCGCCTACGCGATTGCGCAAACCCCGACTGACACTTTCTTTTTCACAATCTCAGTGGTTCAGCTGGATCCACCGCGAAGACGCGGTCGGTATTATTTTGGAATCCCTGGTGAATCCAGGCATTGAGGGGCCCGTTAATGTCACCTCTCCGAACCCGGTGCGCATGGCAGAGATGTGCAGCGCGCTTGGGCGGACGCTGGGGCGACCGAACTGGCTCCCGGTGCCCGACTTCGCGATTCAGGCGTTACTCGGCGAAGGCGCCACCGTGGTTCTTCAAGGCCAGAAAGTGGAACCAAGCGCCGCCCTGAAAGCGGGGTACGAGTTCAAATTCGAAAAGCTGGAGGACGCGCTGGGGGATATCTTGCGATGAGGAGAGGTGTTTTGGGTCCCCGGGGGCGTAGTCTGCTTTTTGTTGCTAATATGTTTGGAAACCTTGCCATTTTCTGCTTTTCTCGCGGGAGAAAGGTGCTGGAAATATCTAAATCTTGTCCCGTCCCGGGGAGAAACGACACATCACACGCACCTCGGCCCGGTGACCGGTTCGCAAAGCTGTTTCTCGTTTCCCGTTGACTGGGATGTCGTGCGCGAGCGCGAGCGCGAGCGCGTGTGTGGTGGCGACCGCGCGCGCGCCTTCCGCGGTCGTCGCGCCGCGAAACGCCGCGTCTCGCGGCCCTTCATCTTCGGGGCGACGCGACGCGCATGCGCCTCGGTCATCCCGCGAGCGCCGCGCGTGGGCACGCGCGTCTAGCAGCGGCGTCGACATCTCCCTGACCACAGTGCTTCCCGCGCTTCAGCCGTGGGCGGAAGCGAGGGTGCAGAAGTGCTCTGGTGCGTGGAAGAAAGCCGCGGCGCTCACAAAAAATCCCCCGATCGTGATGGTGGATCTGGTTCCCGAGAGTAAAGATGATGAAGATTCTTTGTCGGGCCACGTCGAGCGCGAGAACAATTCAAAGAAACCGAAAAAGAAAGGCCCCTTCGAAACCGAGTTCGGAGCCTTCATATATGACAAAGGGTACCGACAGCTTTTCAGGGCGCTTGGATACCCGGGCGCTGACGCAGAGGCGACGCTGGCGCTTGAGCGATTGAACATGGAGGAGAACGCGGCGTCCGACTCTGTACTTCTCGACATAAGCTGCGGCCCCGGGATCATTACCACTCGAATCGCGGCTGGTTTGGTGGGTTACAGGACGTTAATCGCGAGTGACGTTTCCGAAGCGATGACGAAAAGGGCGGCTGAGCAGTTGGACATGCTGGCGGCGACGACCACGGTGCTGAAACAGCGAGATCCTACCACGCAATCGCTTCCCCAGTTCGCGGCGGTCAGGGCGGACGTGTCGTGCCTTCCCTTCGCGGACGCATCCGTGGACGCGGTGCATTCAAGTGCCGGCGCGCACTGCTGGCCGAACCCAAACAAGGGCTTCCTAGAAATAACGCGGGTTTTGAAACCGGGCGGGACGTTCGTGGCGTCCACCGTGGTGTTGGCGGGTCCGATTCGGGAGAAATATTTGGAAAACGAAACCGTCAAGGACGGCGACGAGTATTTTCGAAAAATCTGGGACGTCAACACACCGTTCTGGGACGCGGACGCGGTGGTGCAGATGCTTGAAAACGCGGGGCTAGTGGACGTGGAGGTCGTACGGGAAGACAAGTGCTTCGTCATGCTCGCGGCGAGGAAGCGAGGGTGAACAAGATAACAAAGTTGTCACAATACACACCCACTTTCTCGAGAAGTCTTGCCATCCATCTCTCGTCGTGATCGTCCTCATCAGCCTATTCTATAAGCCAGTCGAGAAAAGCACGAGGTCCTGATGAACTTTCGATTTGCAAAACTTGCAGCAACTCCTCAATACCTTGGGATTCGCGACGGGGTAATCCTGGGGGATTCCATGCGGTGTTCGAGCCTTGGGATTCGTTTGAGCGGGGTAATGGTGTGACTTCCAGATTCCAGTGCAACTCCCGCAGAAGAAATGCGGCGAGCCGTTCATGCCTCCCTGCCCTCCGGTCCGTTCGAAAACCTCCTTGGATCCCCACATCACCTTCTTGAACTTGACGGGAAGAAAAAACCTTGAAAACAGCTGATGCGTCTCCTCGACCGTCTTGCACTCCTCGAAGTGATCCTTCTTTTTTGGGTCATCAGCATCAAGTGGAAACCAACCGTTCACTGGTTCTACTGTCTCTTCGGCAAGGAGCGCGGCCACGAGCTGCGGCGCCGTACTCTTGCCAATCTTGTGCTTCGCGCAGTACGCCTCCGCGACGGTGGACGGGTCCTCGCCGTCGTGCCACTTGAGGTCCGGGAGCTTTTCGCCGCTAGCTCCATTTCTTGTTGGCGCAGAACGCAACAGCAGCCGATCGTCGTCGTCCTTCTCCTCCTCGTCCTCATCCTCGTCCTCGTCACTGGTTCCAAGGATGTCCTCGTCCGTCGTTTCTTCCGCTTTCACCTCGGGGGCCTCGGATTGACGAACGCTTGAAAGCGTTTGGCTGGCGAAGGCGGCATCGTTGCGTCTCCCCGGGGCGGGGAGAAGTGAGACTTCAGTTTTTCGGACTGTTTATTTCTCATTCTTCCTGCGCACGATGGCGGCGAAGAGTGTCTCGGTGTCCCCGGCGGCTGTCGCGTCGTGGCGCGACCGTGTCGGGCGACGAGAACACGCTCGACTCCGGCAAACCCGCGGCGCGGCAGGTGCGCGCCGCGAGAAGGTTTGTGTCGTGTCCCGGGCGGGGCTCGGGCGTGACAAAGTGCTTTGGGATGGGGCGGGAACCCGTGGTTGGGTGTGGTCCTCGACAAGCCGCGTGACACCCACGTCGCTTGGTTCACGAGGTGGACCAAATTCCGTGCGTTCCACGCGCGCGTATCAAAACTCCACCGGTGGCGGACCCTCTGGGGACCGCGCGCCCGAAGGCGGCCCAGGTGTGTTGCCGTGGATCGCGCGGCAGCTTTCGTATCAGAAAAAATGTATCCCGCTGTTGCGGTGGCCAAAGCGCGGTTTCTTCGACGCGCGGACGTGGATGGACTTGATGTTCGACAGCGTGGTGGTGGTGCTGGGTCTCTGCGCGTTCGTCGCGCTTCTGGGGTACAGCGATCTCGTCGCGGCCGCGATATACAGGCTCGTCACCGCGCTTCCCCCGCCGAGGTGATGGGTACGCGAAGAGAAGAGATTTGACTTTTTCGTAAAAAAAGCCTGAGAGGTTTTATCAAAGCGCCGCGCTTCGCACCTCTCTCCGACTATTCAATCGGGAACGTGCCCATCCCCCTCTCTCTGCTCAATTCTCCCATCTCACTGCTTAGATTTTCTTCGCCGCCGCCTCCGCCTGCGCCTTGGTGGTGAGGTGGGTTTTGTACGCCCTGATGTCTTTGGGCCAGAGGCGGACGGTTTTGTCTTCGCAGACCCAGATTTGCTTCGCGACTTGGTCGATTAGCCGGAAGTCATGCGAGACGAGCACAACGCCGCCGTCGTAGGCGTTGATGGCGTCCGCCAGGGTGTCGATGCACTCCAAATCAAGGTGATTCGTGGGTTCATCAAGCAACAACAAGTTCGGGGTTTGCATGCAGATCATGGCGTAAATCAAACGGCACTGCTGGCCTTCCGAGAGCTCGCCGATCAGCGTCACTTGCTGTTTCCCGGACACGCCGTACCGCCCCAAGTACGCGCGCCACTCGTCGAGGTCGCGCTTGAACGTGGGGTGCACGTTGGGGTAGGTTTCCATGAAGAAATCAAGCACGGTTTTGGTTTGATCCAGCACATCGATAGAGTGCTGGTGGTACTTCCCAATCAACAAAGCGGGGTGTCGCGTGACGTTGCCTTTCGTGGCGGTGAGCTCGCCCGTCATGAGCTTTAGTAGCGTCGACTTCCCGGCGCCGTTCGGACCCACGAGCGCGATCCTCGAGTCGCAATCCACGCCGAAGTCCAAGTCCTTGTACAGGTAGTGTTCCGCTTTGCCATCGTAGGCGAAGGATACGTTGTCGAAAGGCAACACGGGGGGCGGGACTTTGGTGCACTCGGGAAACCTGAACGTGAACGTCTTTTCCTTGATCACGGGCGGCGTCAACCCGGCGGCGACCATCTTGTCGATGATTTTCTGTTTCGACTCCGCCTGTTTCCGCGCGTTCGCGTACGTTCCACAACTGCTGATGAACTGTTTAAGGTGCGTGATGTCCGCCTGTTCCTTTTCGTATTTCTTCTGCTGCACAACTTCTTCGTCACGCACCGTCCGCGCATAACTGTCGTAGTTCCCGCTGTAGTACTTCAGCTTGCCTTGGGTCATCCAGATGATGTGCGTGCACACGCCGTTTAGGAAATCCTGCGAGTGCGAAACCAGGATGAGGCACTTTTTGTACTTCGCGAGGTACCCTTCCAGCCACACGCAAGCTTCCAAGTCCAGGTGGTTGGTGGGTTCGTCAAGGAGTAACAACGTGGGCGCGGCGAACAGCGCTTTCGCCAGCGCCACTCGCATGCGCCACCCGCCGGACATGTCCTCGGTGGGGCGGTGGATCATGGTTTCCGAAAACCCCAGGGCGTGCAGCAGCTCGCTCGCCCTCGATTCAAACGTGGTGGGGTCGATCTCTTCCAGGCGTTCGTAAATCGCCTCCAAACGCTCATCTTCAGGGCCGAAGTTCTCCAGGATGTGTTCCTCCAGTTTGTGCAGACGGCCCATTTCCGCGGTTATTTGGTCAATCACCGTTTGAATCGCGCTTCTGTTGGTCGGCGCGGTTTCCTCTTTCAGGTGGTACATGTCGATGTGATCGGGGATCTCGACCTCGCGGTTCGCGATGCACTCCAGGAAGTTCGTTTTGCCGCACCCGTTTTGCCCGAGCAAACCGTACCGCCGGCCGATCGTGATTTCGATATCGCAATCCTGAATCAGCTCCTTGCCGTTCATGCCCATGGAGAAGTTGATGATCTTGATGTCACGCGAAGTAGGCCTCGACGCGAGAACCCCGGTCACGGTACGCTTCAGCGCCGCTTTACTAAGCGTCATCGCGCCCTCCGCCTCCGCCGCCGCGACGCTCACGCCCTTCATGGCTTCTTCAAGCGTGGTGACGTCGTCCTCGCCCCTGGTCTTCTTGCCCTTGTCCTTCTCCGCTTTCTTCGCCGCGCGTTTGGCGTCGTTTTCGAGTTTCTTAGCCGCTTTCCGGCCCTCCTTGTCCTCCTTGTCCTTCTGGTTCTTCTGAACCACGGCGCTCGCCGCGGCTTCCTCCTTGGCTTTCTTCTCCGCGAGCCGTTTGCCCAGCGCGATCGGGTCAAGAGTGGCGTCATCCACCTGTTCGTCCCCCAACAACGCCCCTAATGCGTTGGGGTCAGCTTTTCTTTTGGATTCGAAAACTTCCTCCTCCTCGAAACCCGCGGGTACGGTCTTCTTCGCCGCACGCTTGCGGCCGGGTCCCTTCGCGCCTTCGGCGTCGTCACCCTCGTCAGCCTCGGCGGGCACGACGGTCTTCTTGCGCCGCACGGTTTTGGTTTTGGGCTTCCCGTCGTCACCCGTCTCGTCGGTTTCCTCATCCGACTCGGAGTACTCGCTGGATTCGTACCCACCCGGTTTGTGTGCCACGAGCTCGTCCGTGCTGATCCCCCAGTCAAGCTCTTCGAACCCGTAGGTCTGGCCACTCGCCTTGGCCTTCTCCATCGCCGCCGTGGCTTCCGCCGCGCAGCGCGCTTCCTCTTCCTCCTCCGCGAGTTTCCGCAAACGCCGGAGTTCCTTGAACTCGGCGTCGTCCTCCACCGAGCCTTCATCCGCGGCGTGAGTCATGTCCGCCGCGCTGCAAAGCTCTTTCCCCGTGAAAACACCCTTCTTTTGGCGCTCAGCCTTGGCCTTGTCATCACGCAACTTGCGCGCCTCGACCTTTTTGGTTTTCCACTCCAAAAATGTGTCCAGCGTGACCGGAGTTCCCGGCCCCGCGGCTTTCAGCTTTTCCAACTCCTCCCGCAGCTCGTCCTGGTCGGATTTGCGGTTCATCGCGACTTCCCGCATCATCGCGACGAGGTCTGACTTAAACACGTAGTCTTTCGGGAGCTTGTGCTTGTACTTGCACTCCACGCCTCCCGCGCACTCCCAGAACCAGCCGTACTGCTGCTTTTCCACCGCTTTCAGGAAGTGCTTGCACACGATCGCGGTTTCGTTCGCGCTGTTGGTCTCGGCGCCGTGCTTCTTCGCGATGACGGATTCCAGCTTCGACTGGTCCCAAAGCTCCATGGTGTCCCCCGCATCCGCGACGTCGTCGTCGTAGATGTTCCTTTTGTTCTGCACTGCAGACGACCCCGTGGTCGTCGCGACTTGCAGGTTGTGCGAAAACCGGCACTTCTCCGCGGTTTTAGCGCAGCACCCGTGTTTGAAGTATTCGCACAAAATGGTTTTCGCATCAACGCCTTCCGGAACTTCGGTTTGTTTAATGGAAATGCCTTTCGTTCTCAACAAAAACGCCTCCGCTTCCTTCGCGGTTTTCTTCGCCGCCCGCGCGGTCGCCTTGCCAAGCTCCGTAGTAGGGTCGTTCATGTCCTTCAGCCGCTGCGCTAAGATCTGATCTTTGGTTTTCAAACCTTGCTTTTTCCCGAAATCCTGATCTTTGTTCGCCAAGCTCTTCGCGTTGTGCGAATCCTGCTGCATGTCCTGGACCATCTTGTCGTGGCTCATACCAGCCTTCTTGGCTTTCAGACGGTTCTCCTGAGCCGGGGTCTTCCCCATCGCGAGTGTTGTCTTGGTTTCGTGTCAAAGATGAGGAAAGATGAGGAGATGACTTTGGCACCTTTTGCGTCAAAGAAACAAACGCGAAAAGCGTCGTCCGGTTGAGGCACGCGCGTCCACCCAACAAGGAACGGTACACGGGACGGTCTCGCGACGTCGTGAAACACGGGTGCGGTGTGGAGCCCAAACTTCGATCGAAGGCCGGGGGAAGGCGCGCGATGAAGTGACGGAAGAGGCGTGCGGGCCGATCAAAGAGCGCCGCAGACGGAGAAGAGTCTTTTTCGAGAATGAGTGGCGGCGGGCAGTTTCAGCGGGCCGGCGGGCAGTTTTCGTGTTTTGGACACTGCCTTGACTGTGCGCAAAAGGATCTGCAAAGGCGGCGGTTTTCATTGAGTTGTGACTCTTCGGATGGCTCATATAAATCAGGGAGCCTGATATGAAGAGCTAGTTTGTGACGGTTTGTGACAGCGGCACCGAAGCCGCGAGAATGGGGGCGGGAACGCGGGGGCGTGGCGCCGGTTTGCGCCCGGCGGGGGCACGGGGGCCGACGGCGACGGCGGGTCCATATTTTCCGTAGGCGACGACGCGGTGATCGCGAAAGACGGGTCGGGTTCGTTGAGTTCCGCGGTCGCCAACGCGGTCAACGGCACCACGCCTTTGGTCGGAGTCACCGCGTACGCACACGAAATCGTCGCCGCGTCGACGTACGTCGCGTGGTGTCGCCTCTGCGATTCCAAAAAGCGCAAAGGCGGGTCAACCAACAAATCGCGCGGCACCCACCTGCCGTCATTGTTCGCCGCGAAAGCCCTAGGCGCGTTGCTCGCGGTGCAACAGTGTACCGACCACGGAGTCGCCCAGCCCCTGTTCCGTGCCGTGTGTGATTTGTGTTTGTCCACCATGTCCCCGACGTCGCCGAAAAACGCGCCAGCGCTTGGCGAGCTGAAAGCCAGCTTTGAAAAGCTTCGAGTCACGCTTTTCGAGTTCAAAACGTTCAAAACCTAAGCGTCGGCGTCGCTCGCGGCGGCGGCGAGCGCGTCGCGATTGAGCGAAAAATAGCCCTCTTGTAGTACAATCAATGTATGCAGTCACGCGAGTTTCCCTTCTGAACACGTAATTGGTATGGTCGCACGCACTCGAATTGTCCTGTGTCACGAATTTGCAACGTTTCGTGACTGCATCGCCATACAGTGACAGTCGGACACAGCACTACCCTGGCTTTAAACAGCCAATCAGATTAAGCGACCGAGAATATTATTCGCAATCATGGTTGTTAACCAGCTGCGAGTGCGTTCAACATCCCGGACACTGCTCACCGCATCGCTTCACCACGCATGATCGCCATCTCATCGCTCGCGTCTGGCCGAGTCGATCCCGTCCGATGCAGCCCGTTTCGATCTCGCGTCGCGCGAACACCGCGCGCGCGTTCGAGGCGCGCGCTGTTCACTCGCGCAGGCTGGTTCCATGATCATCGGGATGACCAGTACACCTTCAACGTGGGATCCGCGGAGGTGTCCGTGCCCAAGGAGCTCTACTTCGCCGTCGGGTCCGTGGAAGTTGCCGCGCCCACACCGGTCGTCGCCGGCGGAGGGTTCGTGCTTGTCGCGGCGCTGCTAAAAGCAGCATTCGCGTTTGGCACCGGCGACGAGGACGCCTCCCCGAGGGGAGAGAAGAAGAACTCTATGTTATTCCCGGATGCGTCGTCGGAGAAGTGGAACGTGGAAACCACTCAGGGTTGGTACGGCGGCGCTCGGAGGTACGGTGAATCCGAAGAAATTGTTGGGTCCATCGAAGAGGGCATCGAATTGTTCGAAAATAATCCAATTCAATACATTGTGATGCATTACTTCACGGATATGGTCGAAGACCCGAGCTGGCCGGTAGAAGAGCAGCGGTATACGCTGGTGCGACGCGAGGGAACCGGGCCCGGGTTGGTGCTCGAAGAAGTCCCCAATAACGGCATCACCGTGTTGATGAACAAGTATCAGCACCTCCCGAGCTTGGATCTTGAGAGTCTAGGTGCTTGCGACGCGCACACCGATCCACTGCTCGTCAACAAGACGTACGAGGGAGAGGATTTTTTCAAGGGTCAGCCTGCTTTGTGTCCTGGCCGCGGACAAGGCCTTCTGGACGATAGGCCTGATTTGAAGATCTTAGGCGAAATTAGACCTCACGACGTTCAGCAGGGGAGGATCGGCGACTGCTGGTTGATGGCCGCGATTTGAGCATACGCCGAGTTTCCCGGCGCGGTGGAATACTTGTTTCGCAAGACCGAGGGGATTCGAGACATGCCCCGCGCCACGCCGAACGAGTATGTCGTGACGCTGCACGATTTGGAAACGTGGCAGCCGGTGGATATTACGATCGACGAGCGACTCACCGTGAGCCCGACGGACCCATCCAGGCCTTTCGGCGCGAATGTGACGGAGGATGGCGAGCTCTGGGTGGCGTACCTGGAAAAGGCGATCGCCATACACGCCAAGGGGTACAACAACATCAACGGCGGTTGGTGTCTCCTAGCATGGTCTTGGTTCACAGGATGCAAGGAGACTTACCTCATCGGACGCGAACACAACAACAATGACGAGGTTACGGACAAGTGGGGTTGCCAGGGCAGAGTCAAGCCAGGCGGAAAGGAATATCTCCCGCAGTTCAACTCTTCGAAACGAATGCAAGAAGAAAGTAGCTGGAACTATAGGAAGTGGCCGGAGTTCGGCGGCGGCGGCGAGTTATACTCCACCGTCGACGTAGACGCGCTTTTCGATAAGATGGTCGCCTGGGACGAGGCCAACTTCCTGATGGCCGCCAGTACGTTCGGGAAGTCTGACGGAAACACCAGAGATGGAATCGTCGACTGCCACGCGTACTCCCTTTTACGCGTGACGAAGAACGTCGCGGGATCCGGTCAGGATCTGCTTTTGTTGCGGAACACTTGGGCGAACACCGAGATGACCGGGAATCGATGGGGAGACGACGGTCCAGGATGGGACGAGTTTCCAGAGGTGAAACAAGAGCTGAACCCGACCGTCGCGGACGACGGGTTATTCTGGTGCGATAAAGAGGCGTTCCACAAGTATTTCAATGCAGTGTTACTTTGCGCGAAGAGCATGGCGTAGAAAGGGCACGACCACGTGTGCGGGTGGAGAGTTTGCAGTGTAGGGTTTAGTGTTTCGGGTTTAACGAAGAACGTTTATGGGATTCTCTCACCTTTTTGTCGACACGGTGAACAACAAGGTCGGTATTATCATTCAGCCGCACCGGTTTTCACGGGGGGTGCTACTTTTGATGTTGCGTCTGCGACGCCGCGTTTGAAAGCTAAAAAATGTGTGTTTTCATTGTAATATCAAGAGTATTCGCATCATGTATTCTCTCATATAAATGGTGGGAATTACAAACATCCAGATGCTGGGAATCCACCTCATATGAACCCCGTGCAATTATGTCCAAAAAGCCGCTTTTTGGACATAACGCTTTTTGGACATAATTGCACGGGGTTCATATCAGATCTATTCCCGGTATGGGTACGAAAAGGGCTCTGGAATTTGCAATTAATATGTCGATTTTTAGCTTTCAACCACATACTGCGGGACTCGGATGCTCGTCACTCCCACGGTGGGTACGAAAATACACAGTCATCAATCATTGACACGCGATTCAACATCAGCGAGACGAGCACGCAGACAAACCCCACCCCACTCATCGAAGACTGTGTAGATATATATAGGAAGGATGGTAGTCGGCGCGAACTACGTTGGCAAGTACTCTCAAGCATTTTGCGAAGTTCGCTGCATTCTAAAATCCATCTTTATTGTTACACTCGCCCTCGCCGGCCGCGGAGACGACGTGGGTCGTCCTCACGCGGCCTACGCGACGCGCAATCATAAATTATTATACCCAGCCTGACACGCAGACCAAACTCCAACACACTCAAAACTCAAATAAATACCGACACGAGCCGGGGAATGGGCAACACGTCGCCGCGTCACAAGGGTTGGTGCGCGGATTCGTTGGTACCGCTCGCGCTCGCCGCCGCGCGCATCGTGCCCACCAGCCGCTGCAGCGCCTCGTGGTTCCACTGCTGTTGGGCCAGGTGCACCTGGGGCGGGGGGGGCGCAGACATCGCGGCCATCCACGCAAACAAAACATGCTGGTTGAGCTGTTGCGATGCGCCCATTGTTTGTGCCGGCGCCGGCGCGCTTTGCATCCCCATCCCGCTCCAAGCAGGCGTCGCGCTCGCGTGCGCCGCCGCCGACATGCCTCGCGCGAACGCCTGGAGCGCGGCGGCGTAGGCTTTGGGGTCCAGCCCTGTGGCGGTGCCCTGGAGGGCGTGGTGGACGCTCTCCGTGGCGCTGTGCTGGCCGGGGAAGAATGCCACCGACTGAGGCGTGGGCTTGACCGGCGCGAAGGCGCCGGCCGGGCGATGCAGCGCTCCCAACGCGAGCGCGGCGTCCGTCGCGGCGTGGTGCGCGTGATGCGTTTGCTCCACCGACTGGCCGACCATCCCCGAGACCCGCGGCGAGCGGTCGTGCATGCCGTCCGACCGCGTTGGCGTGCCGGGGGTTTCGTTGTCATCCGACGACAACGATGCTGCGGCTTCCAACAGCCCATCAACGCCCGAAGAAACCCTCGCCGCGCGCGGGCGGTTGACGTTTGAAACGTTTTTCCCATCCCTTGCGCCGCCAAAAAACGCATCCCCCTCCGCGCTCTCCGACCCGCTCCCCTGCGACACCCGTGTTCGAGCCGTCTTACGCTTCCCCACCCGCAAATGCGCGTCGCTGTTAGGGTCGGTGATCAAACTCTCTCTTGTGCGTTTCAAAGTCGCCAGCCGCCGATCCGCATCCGCCGCGGTTTCCCCGCCCGGCCCGCCCAAAGCGCTGATGATGGTGTCCAGCTTCTTCACCTTGCGAAACGGCCACCGCGTGATACCGTGCTCGCGGCAGCGCTGTTTCAAAACCGTGACGCACAAGCCGAGCTGGTTGTGTTCGGGAGGGAAACGAGGGAGGGGAGGGGTACGTCAGACGGTGCGCTTCTTGTGGTGGGAGTCTAAACGGTAGGTAGGTTGGAACAGTTTCTGCAACAAAAAGATAAAAGCTCTGAGTGCACTCTGTAAATTGACCGAGCACGCGATTCGCTCGACCCGAAAATCGTTTGTTGACAGCAAAAAGCGACGGACAGATCCGATGGACGATCGACCGTCCGTTCCGCGCTCTCGTGTCCGTCCGTACCTTCCTCGCGACGTCGTTGATGGGAAGGTGGAAGTTCGCGCTCAGCACCTCCAGGGTGAGGCTTTTTGATTGGCCTCCGCCGCGTTTCTGTGAGTGTGGGATGGGACCGGTCAGCCATCGTCGGTTTTCAGGTTTTCAAGTGCAACGCGTCGTCGCACCGGGGCGGGTAGGTATCCGTCCGCGAACCGCCGGATTCACCATCCCAGCCATTTCCGATAGGTTCTCGCGGACCGAAAAGCGGGTAATGCGCGCGCCGTGTACGCGCTCCGCGTGCCCCACACGACGTGGTTTCGATGCGTGCGAACAGATGGGTGGTTGGTTTGCGTGTTGACGGGAAAGGTGCGGGGGGAATTGGGGTGGTAATCGCCACTTCCATAGAGTCACGAACGGACGTACCTTGGCCATCTTGTCTGTCCAAATGGGTGGTGTTCCGTGCGCAACGGGATCTGTTTCCAGACGCGACTTTCGTTCCGTTATCTGGCCACAACTCACGAACCCGAGTGCGTGCACACGCGAAAAAGCAGGTGTGTGTTGACCCTGGAAACGACCACCACTGGCCCTCGCGAGCGCGGATTGACACGCACCGGGGCGGGTCCGCACAGTCGCCGAACGCACTGGCCATAGGAACACTTTCCAGCCCGGTTTTCCTGACGAGGCGACGACGCTTCGAGGGTCTCCCGGCAGGCAAATTTTCAAAAGGATTCGCGTTTCCGGGCCGGTCATTGGTGGAGACGCAATCGACAGGCGTGAAAAGCGGACGTGCTGACGCGGATTGCAGCGTTTTCGCGGTCGCTGATCCATCTGAGGGCACCCCGAGGTACTTTTCCAAGCTGGGCTCAATGGGCTTCGATGAGAAAAAATGACTTGGACCTCAGCTTGGAAGCTGCTACTGTAGCTCGAACAGGAGCAACATTGTTTGTGTCTGACACCCACGCGCGCGCGTCCTCGGGCGCGCCAGTCCGTGTCGCTGTGGCGCGCCGGTGAGGCCGGTGCACCGGCGCCGATGAGCGGCGCGCCTCTCGGCGCGTCGCGTCGCTCAAAACCGTCGCGCGTGTTGTACGTGATGCGCGTCGGGGCTATCGTCGGGGCGCTGGCGTTGGCGTCGGTGTTCGCCGCGGTGCACTCCACGGGGGGGGGCTTGGGGTCGACCGCGGGGTCGCTCGTGACCTCGCGCGTCCCCACGACCACACCGGCGATGCCACCCGTAACTGACTCTCGACGCGACACCTCACGCCAGGTTACGACTCCCAAGGTGATACGTTCGGTGAACACCGATGTTCCGAAGGATGGCAGAGAGACTGCAGAGATGACTTCAACATTGTTGACATCGACTGCAGAGATGACTTCAACAACGTTGACATCAACGCCGCCGCCGGTTGTCGTGACGCCAAATCAATCCAACGCTAACGCATCAAGCACTGCATCGCAAGTCTACGGTAAATCTGAAGAAACTGTTTCTTACGACGACACGAAACCGGCGAAGGAGGTCGCCGCGAGGTTTTTGAAACAGTGCGCCGAGGTTGATTTATTTTTTCAGGAAACCGGAAAGAGGTACGCACCCGACTCCTTGAACGACGCTAACGGCGGAGGAAACAACAACTCCAACTCCGTGATCATAATGGACTGGAGCGAGAATTTCTTCAACGGCATCGGTGATGAGATGCAGCACTACCAGGAGTTGCTGGCGGTCGGTTTGGGAACCGGGAGGGCTTCCTATTTACACACGCAAAAGGTTGGGTGCGACGGGACGGGAATGGCGGGTTCTTCCGATTCGCCGACATTAACAGATCTGGCAAAGAACTGCCGGTTCGACTTGGGCGACTACTTCACCGGGATGCACGGCGTGGACTGGGTGTGGAATGAGGCGAAAGCGGAGAAAGTACGCAAAGAGTTGGGCGCCGATGCGCTAGGGAAGGACATGCTCGTCGTGACGTGGAGCCAAAACGGTATGTATTACAGTCGCGGACACGACTCGTTTACGAAAGGCGAAACGGAGCCGCCAAATGGAACGTACGTCGCGCCGCCGGACGCGAATTTCGTGGAAGTCATGTTGGGTGATTACATTTTTCAATCCGCGAAAGTCGTGCGCGTCAGGGTCAAGCAGTCTTTCGGACACTGGTGCCACCCGCACCAGCCAGGGGATTGGGGGATGTGTGCGTCGTACCGCTGGGTCGTCGGGATTGAAAATCCGCAAAGCGACGGGGTCGAACCGATATTTGAACATGGACCGCCTTCCAAACCTCTGTGTCCTGGTTGTTCCGTTGGCGGGTGTTTCGGGGCCGCGGCGGTGCACCCGCGTGAGTCTTTAAAACAAAACGTGGCGCCGTTTCTTTCAACGATGCAGAAACGCGGGTGGACGAAAACAGTCGCCGCGCATGTCCGCGTGGGGTTCGCGGATATCTCCGAGCTGGCGCCGCCGACCGACGTTCGGCGGGCGCAAAACGCAACCCTCGCGACGATTGACGAGTTTCTTGCACAGGAAGCGAAACGAGTGCCGTACCCTGAACCGGTGTGTTCTCTGGGCAAAAGTGACTCCTTTTCGTCGAACTCATCAAGCGCGCCGCTCACCGGGTTTCTGCGATGCGTCGCCGCGACGGGCGCAAACGTTTCCGGCGGCGAAACCTGGGGAATGTTCCTCATGACTGACTCGCCTGCGATACGATCCGTGGTCATGGCAAACGCGGTTGCGCTTGGTATAGAAAACACCCTCGCCACGTCCGGGGCGTACGGACACGTCAAGGCCACGAACACGGCGGTGTGCGTGGATGACGATGCAGACGATGGAGACGTTGTTGTCAAAAATGCAGACCCGCGTTACACAAATAAATGCGACGCTTCCGACCCACGAGGCGCGTGGGAGCGTTCCATGGTGGACCTGGTGCTGATGGGTTTCGCGGAGGTGGAGGTTATGTTGTTCCAGTCAAAGTTCGGCTCAGCCGCGAACTTCATCGCGGACATACCGAAAGGCCTGAGGGAGTATTACCCGGACACGAGGTTGACGCACTCGTTGCTGATTCCGTTACTGGGGGAAATGAAAGGCGACGGGTACGACAGCGCTTCGGACGCACGGAAACAAGTATGGGGCGCGGTGTGGGATTTGTTCGGGCCCGCGGGGGAGAGAGAGGACTTGAAAACCAGCGAATTTGCAGTGCAGTGAGGAGAGGGTAGGAACGTTAGCAGGTACAAAGTAAGGGTAGAAATTAGAGTTCGTCATCACTCTCTTCTGGGCAGCCGTTCGCGCGTAACCACTGCAGAAATTCGAGGTGTCCGCCCTGCGCCGCCCTGAAGGACGTCCACTCGTCCCACGGGCAGCCGTTTGCGTGCACCCACTGCAGCACCTCCAGGTGACCGCCCTGTACCGCCCACGTGCACGTCTTCTCGTTCCACGGGCAGTCGTTTGCGTGCGCCCACTGCAGCACCTCCAGGTGCCCACCAAACGCCGCGTACTCGCACGTGGTTGCCTCCCACGGGCATCCGTTCGCGCGCGCCCACTGCAGCACCTCCAGGTGCCCACCAAACGCCGCGTACTCGCACGTGGTTGCCTCCCACGGGCATCCGTTCGCGCGCGCCCACTGCAGCACCTCGAGATGCCCGGCCGCAGCCGCCGCCCTGCACGTCACCTTGTCCCATGGGCAGCCGTTAGTGCGCACCCACTGCAGCATCTCGAGGTGACCGCCCCTTGCCGCCCCCGAGCACGTGCCTGCGTCCCACGGTGTGTCGTCCGCGCGCAATCCCTTCAATTCTTCAAGGTGCCCGCCTCTTGCAGCTGTCTGGCAAAGGTATTCTTGACGCGGAAGGCGACCTAGCCATTGCAAGCGCTGTACCGCGCTTAAACATCCAAGGTTCAAGGCTTCAAAATCATCAAGCTCCTCAAACATAAGCCCCGTTTCTGCCACCGCGTCGCGCATCGCACGGCTCACCGCTGGAAGCCGTGCGAGGTCTGCGGGATCGTGGAAATACTCAGTTCTGAGGATGTGCTCGATGACGAGGTGGTCGAGAAGGCCAAGGATGGCCTCGCCCGCGGTAGCATCGCGGCGGCGCTCGCGCTTTTTCTTTCGCGCGCGAGCTTTTTTACCGGACATTGCGTCGGAAGAGTGGAGGGTGTCGTGTGCGCGTAGTGTGCGCGTAGTTGTGAGTCGTGGCTTCGTTCCTCGACGTCACGAGATTCGTGTTTTCGTGGCGCGCGGGATGTGGGATTTTTCCACGGAGATGATTTTTCCGGAACGACATTTTCTCGGTTGACACCGATTCTGTGGGGTTTGAGGTGACGTCGCTGCTTGCGCCCACAGGTGCACGCACCTTTGGACGAGTTTCCTGCGTTCCCCTCCCGCGGCGACACAAAACACACCGGTAGCGAACACACGCGCGTCATGGTCGGACGCGCCCCCGAGGGCAAGGGAGACGCGGGCGCGTCGGGAAGCGGATCTTCGAGTGGAGGTGGGGATGAGCGAGAGCAGGCGAACCACGACAACGCATCCGGTGTGGTCCACGGCCAGAACCAACAGATGAGCGTAGTGGGCGGTGACGTGTACAGCGTGGGTTTCATCATGATTCTCGTGCTACTGGGGTTGATGAAAGCCGCGGCGAACCGGTGTACGTGCTAGGCAGGTTAGGGACAGTCATCCGACTTTAGGGATTAGACACGTGCGAATCGTGGTGTTCGATCAAAACGCCGATGTTGCAGTCCGGCGGAACCGGCGAGGTAACCGAAGCGCAGCGCGCGCGCGCCGCTGCGAACAAGGCAGCCGCGCTGGCACGTCGCGCTGCGATGGAAAAGGGACGGCCGCCCCCGCCCCTGCCCCCGCCCCTGCCCCCGCCCCCGCCCTCCACGACCCCGCGCGACTCGTCGCATTTTGTGGCGCGGGCGTCGGTAGTGCCGACGGCGACGCGGTGCGCTCCGCGCGACGGTCCGCGAACCACCACTGTCATTTCACCCGACCGCGTGCGTCGCTTGAACTTCCTGCCCACCGCGCAGGAAGGTACCTTCGTTTTGCTGTGGGTGCAATCAGCGCAAAGAGCCAGGCACAACGAAACGCTCGAGTTTGCGGCGCAGCGCGCGGTACACCTCAAGAAGCCGCTCGTCGCCGTGTTCGTGGGAACCGGCGATTTCCCGTGGGCGAACGAACGAACCCTGGCGTTCATGTACGACGGGCTGTGCGAGCTGCGGCACGCGCTTGAGGCCACGCGGCAGGTACAACTCCTGGGGTTCTGCGGGTCGCCAGGGGAAGTCATTTTGAAGTGCGCGACAAACGCGGTGGAGGTTGTCGTGGACGGCGGCTACACGCCGCTTCTGCGGAGTTGGCGACGACACCTCGCGCAAAACGTTCGTTGCCAAACCTGGGAAGTGGAGAGCGAAGTCGTGTCCCCCGTGTACTCCGGTCCTGGCGCGAGCGCGACGCGGGCTGAAAAATCAGCCGCGAGTCTCAGGCCACGAATATGGCCGCGGCTGGCTGAGCTGGCGTCCAGGGAACTGGTGCCGACGGCGCTGCACGCGGAGACGCAACAACTCGCGGCGACACCAGAAAAAGCGGCGGCGCTTTTGTTTGGGAATGAATCGCTCCGATCTCACTTTCCCCCGCAACTGCCTTTTCACGACGGCGCGGATGCGTGCTTGGCCGCGCTTGACGCCGCGCACCCCACCGGTCACGCAGTGGACAGGTCCGTGAAACGGTGCGACGGGTACCACCGCGGCGGCGAATTGGCGGCGCACCACAAGGCGCAACTTTTTCTCACGAAGAAACTGGAACAGTACGCCTCCAGCCGGAACGACCCGGGCCTCGGTCTACAGTCGCACCTCTCGCCGTACGTGCACTACGGCCAAATAAGCGTGATTTACTTGACCTGCGTCGCGATGAGGTTGGCGCGAGGTGAGGTGATGTCTGGTTCGAGTTTAAACTCGAGTAACGACTCCTCGACCTATGTCCCACCGCAACCCCCGAGCGCGGCGCTGAAGCGCGGCGTGGATAAGTACCTTGACGAGCTAGTCATACGGCGCGAGCTCGCGGTGAACTTCGTGTTTCACGAAAGAAACTTCGACAGCTACCTAGGTATCCCTGAATGGGCGCGCAGAACCCTGGAGTCGCACGCCGGGGACGCGAGGAAATGGACGTACACCCTTGACCAGTTCGAGAAGTGCCAGACGCACGACGTTTTTTGGAACGCGTGTCAGCGGGAAATCGTGGTGAGCGGGAAGATGCACAACTACGTGCGCATGTTTTGGTGTAAGAAAATAGTGGAGTGGGCCATTTGCCCTGCCGAGGCTTGGAAAATCGCAATCCACCTGAACAACAAGTACGGCCTTGACGGACGGGACCCGGTGTCGTACACCGGAGTGGGGTGGTGCTTTGGGTTGCACGACAAGCCGTTTCCGGAAGCGCAAGTCACGGGAACCACGCGGCGCATGTCGGAAGCCGGCATGCGCTCGCGATTTCGCGACGGCGTCGAGTCGTACGTCCGGCGGTGGGGAGCGGGAAGCAACGGTGGGGGGAAAAGAAACGCACCGAGCAACCCAGGGGGGGGGACGACTCAGGTCACTTTGAAGGAGATGTTTGCAAAGGTTAGGAAAACCGTGTAGAATTAGCTTTGTATATAGATAGACTACGCGACGGAACAGACTTGTCTGCATTCTTCTACAAGTTGTCCTTCCGCAACAATTCCCGATCTTTAAACTCCGTGTTCGCCGCGTGTTTCATGGCCTGCAGAAACTCACACACGTTGGGTTTTTCCCTGCCCTCCTTCGACGCCATTCTCCGCGCCGTGTCGAACGCGAGAAACGGCAGCTTGCGCAACGCCCTCCCGCTCAATCCTTTGCTCGCCAACGCGACGTCATCGAGCTCCCCCGTCGCCGCCGCGGCCGCGGGTTCACACGCGTCGTCATCCTTGATAAGAAATAACACACCAGCGCTGACCTTCTCGATCGGTACGGGCAAATCCAACAAATCGCCCTTGCCAATCAGCCCGGTTCGGTGCAGCTCGTTCACGGCTGACCTTAAAATCTCGTACCGTGCCCGCAAACCGGGGGGCCCGATGTACGCCTTTATGTCCGCGCGGTCCACGAACGCCAAGTCGATCGCCTCGGTGATGTTCGACGTGGTGAGCACCAAGCAGTTGGGTTTGTTTTTCAGGTTGTCGATTTGCGTGAGCAGGGCGTTGACGACTCGAATCGCGTCGCTGGGTTCGGACCCACCCGCCGCGGCGCTTCGCGCGGCCGCTAAGGATTCCACCTCGTCCACGAGCACGAAAACTAAACACGTTTCGTCGTCGCAAAGGTCGCCTATTTTCTCAAACAGTTTAGTGACCAGCTTGCCGCTTTCGCTGAACCACTTACTGAACAGGCTGTGCGCGTTGACTTCGATGAGGGACGAAGTTTGGTACGTGCCCTTGTGCCGCACCGCCAAACGCTGCGCCAGGGCTTTGCAAAGAGAAGTCTTACCAGTACCGGGCGGACCGTGAAGCAACACCACCCTGTTCCACGAAATCAAGTTGTGGTTCACGCCGGCACGGCTGAAAAGCAGGGCGTCGCCGGCGTACCGGGTTAAGCGGTTCTTCACGCCCAGCCGCGTGAAACCACCGCCACTAGTATTGAAAGCATTTGCACGTCGCGCAGGAGCACTAGTACCAGCCGCAGTAGTAGCACCATCATCAACCTCACCATCCCCACCCTCCTCGTCGTCAAACACCAAGCTCTCCCACAACCCGTGGAACTCGCGCGCGGGTAACGGCCATTCCTTGTACGTCGCGATGTCCTCGTCCCCGTCCATCTCCTCGCCCGCGCCGTCCTCGTCGAGCTGGAACACGTACACGACCGGGGTGATCATCCAGGAAAGTAACGTCGCACCGGGTTGGGCGTCGTCGCCTGTGGTGACAGGGGAGGGATTCGTCAGGGTTGTCAGGGTAACGTCAGAGATTGACTAGTGCCACAGGTCGCCATACGCGAAATCGACGCGCGCGGTCCACGGAAAGCAACGCTTCCCGATTTCGGTGCCGTCTCGAGATCTGATGGCGAATGCGTACTTCCCTCGGGGGGTTTAGGGTTTAGGGTTTAGGGTTTAGGGTTTCCCGGGCGAGTAGTCACCACCATCACACGTACCCAGGTCGGTCACGCGCGCGCTTTCCACGTGCGCGTGCAGGTACGGGTCGTCCTCCGCGGTCGGCATTTGAAGTGCGCCTTCCAAGTAAATCAAACTCCCCACATCCTCCAGGTACGTGATGACCGCGTCGCGTATATCGTCATGCCTCGCCGTGCTCGTGGAACGCATGCACACCTCGACCACGATGGGGATCTTGGTCCCCACCGACCCAGCCGCACCGGGGCCGGGGGAGTCCCCGGTCAAGTCCATGTCCATCGCGGCACTGTGCGACAGGACCAATGAGGACAACGGTCGTGCTTTTAAGGTTCGTCAGCACTTCTCGCGAAATTTTCTCAGCATTTCTCACTCATCAGTGCCGCGCGTCTCGGTCCTCTGCGGTACGCCCGCCCGATCTCTCATCCTCACGCGTCACGTTACTTTCTTCCCAAAATCACGCGCCCTCTGTACAGATACGGCGCCGGCGCGAACCTCCACGCGTCAGCGCCCACACACGAGGGCCACATTGAAACTCACTCGCGAAGAAAAAAACAGCCGATCGCGCCGAAAGATACCGGGGCGCGTCGGAAAGGCTTCGCGAAACAACACGACACGTTGGTTCCTCTCTTCTCTTCAAGCAAACCGTAGTTCCCGTCTACCCCAGGTGTTCCCTGTCGTTACTGACCAAAGTTCTGTTCCCACCAAAGGTCTCGTCAGGAAGCGGTCAGAAAAAGTTCGAGGGTGTCACTAACGAAATTGACTAAAGGCCGTCTGAGAGGGCGCGGGGTTGCAAATGACGAGGTAGCTGCGTGCGGGAGTTTCTGCGAAAACCGTACGTGCGATGGAACGGAAGCGATGCGCACACGACAAGCAGAAAAGCAAGTGCGCGGTGTGCAGCCCCTGCCCTCACGGCAAGCTGAAACACGGCTGCGCGGAGTGCATTGGCTGCTCCCACGGTAAGCTGAAACACAACTGCGCGGAGTGCACCCCCTGCCCCCACGGCAAGCTGAAAAGCAACTGCGTTCAGTGCACCCCGTGCCCCCACGGCAAGACGAAATTCCGCTGCGCGATGTGCACCCCCTGCCCTCACGGCAAGGTGAAACACCGCTGCATGGAGTGCACTCCCTGCCCTCACGGCAAGCTGAAAGACAGCTGCACCGAGTGCAGCCCCTGCCCTCACGGGAAAAAGAAAACGCACTGCGCGGAGTGCAACCCGTGCCCCCACGGTAGGGTGAAATACAGCTGCGCGGAGTGCAACCCCTGTCCTCACGGCAAACTTAAAAACAGCTGCGCGGAGTGCAACCCCTGCCCCCACGGCAGGATGAAACGCAACTGCGCGGAGTGCAACCCCTGCCCACACGGGAAGGCGAAACGCAGCTGCGCGGAGTGCAACCCCTGTCCTCACGGCAAACTTAAAAACAGCTGTGCGGAGTGCAAAGGGTGCCCTCACGGGAAGGTGAAAGGCAAATGCGCGGAGTGCAACCCCTGCCCTCACGGCAGGCGGAAAAGTAAGTGCGTCGAGTGCATTGCCTGCCCCCACGGTAGGGTGAAGTACAACTGCGCGGTGTGCAACCCCTCCCCCCACGGCAAGGTGAAAAACGACTGCGTAGACTGCGTCGGGTGCCTGCACGGCAAGCTGAAACGTTACTGCGCCGAGTGTAAATCCCTTCAAAAGGAAAAAAGCATCTAAATGAAGGTAATAAATAAGCTTCTGCTGCTACCTAGTGGGGTCGGTGACTCCGAACTCTCCGTTCGCCCCGCCGTACGACCACCCTTCGCTTCCGGTCATTTGGAACCACCGTTGCGCGGCGATGAGCAGCATGGAGAGGAGTGAGGATACCGTGAACGTGATCGCGGCGGTGGTGGCGGGGACGCGGTAAAACACCTCCACCGGGTGCGAGTGCTCCTCCTCCAAATGCACGTACTGCTCCACGCGCTCGATTAGCCTAAGGGCGTCGGTCAGGGCCTCGCGTTCATCGCGACGCACACGTTCGTTCGTCTCGGTTGCCGCGTTCTGTTTCCGTTCCCGTCCGTTCCCCTGCATCCCCGCGAGCTGCGCCGCGATGGCGACTACCTCCCGCTTCAGCGACGTTCGCACTACGGGGACTAAATCGTTAATCGCGCTTCCCTCTGCTACGGTTAACGAGCAAAGCCCGGAGACCACGATGGCGAGGTAAAACAACTCCCCCGCGGTTGTCAAACGGTGACTCCGTGTCTCCGCGCCGTAGCACAAAACAAGCAACGACCCGGCGCACGTAAACGCGGCGACGAGAAACACGATGGAGTATAGGTTCATGCGTCGCGCCCAGGACGACCCCACTCTGCGCAACGCCCTACGAACCAAGGACCAGCACAAACAGCTTGACGGGTCCTTCAGGTCGACTAAGACTACCGCGCCTCGTGCGGCGGCGGCGCGCGCGGCGACCACGGCGGGTGGTTCTTTCTCCGGGAGTTCGATTTTCTTTCCGTGCTCGTCGCCGGCGCCGTTCGCGTGTTGGTTCTTCCTTGATTCTTTCTTGTGTTTTGTGCGCTGCAGTTTCGGCGATGGCGGCAAAATATTCGCAACAGGCTCGCCCGGGAACCGCATGATGTCGTTTAAACAACAGATGGCGTCTCTTTGCCTGCGGAACGTCCACGCGCATGACACGGTGAAAACCATGTTGTTCAGAAACAGAAACAGGCTCGACAAGAACAGCGTCGCCGCGGTGGCTTGGCTCAAAGCGTTGTCTCCGAACATCTGAACCCCAACAGCGCCTCGGCACACGGGGCTGACCAAGGCGTAGGCCACACCGCCAACGACAAGGATCGGTAACACCCAATCCGGGAGGGTTCGCCCGATGTGCGCGTCCACGATTGCGGCGAGAAGCTCCTTCCCGCTCACCACCGACGGCGTGTTTGCGACGGCTGTTTCCGACCGCCGGCCGACCCCGCCCGCGCGCGCTCGCACCGCCGTCGCCGCCTCCGCGCTCCCCACGTCAATCCGCGTCTCGCTAAGGTCCACGTCTGCTTCTAAACACGCGTTCTCCACGTCCTGTCGCAGCAAGTCTTCGTGCTCTTTCATTTTGGGCGACAACCACGCGGAGCCGACGAGCGTGCGGGCCATGTCGGACTGCGTGATCACGCCGTAGATCTTGCCGTTGACGTCGCCGCAGTACGACGACGGCAGCAGGGCGTATTTGCACGCGATGACGGAAACGCGGCACAGCAGCAGGATTGATAGGGGCAGGAGCTCCAAGGGCTCGACGAAGGCGCGCGCATCGCTTGAAAACGCCACGGCGAACACCGGGAACCAGAACATACCAAACAAAAGGATGTCGCCGTTCCCGGAGTAGTCCGGCGGGTCGAACCGGGAAACTACCCTGGCCAGCGGGCCGGGTAGTGGGGTGAAGCCCCTTGCGGAGGCGGCGCACACGGCTTCCTCGGTGGTGTGTCTGAAGATACAAATCTCGACAAACAGCACAACAAACCAGTTCACGAAGGGGGGGCATATTTCGTACAGCAACGTTCGAAGGAACTGGTCCATCTTGAACGGCTCGAACGGCTCGATCAAGAAGTCGCGGCTGCACGTGGACGTCACTCTGAAGTTGTTTGGCGTGATCTGCACCACCTTGACGTCGTCCTCCGCGAGGTCGCCGTCGTTGATTTGGCCCTCCTTGGAACTGACGACGCTGATTCGTGTCAAGGACCGCCTTCCGTTCCGTGGTTCTGTCGCGGGCACAAGCAGCGCGAGCTTGGTGCTTAAACTGCGCCGGCCGAACGCCGCGGAGAAGGACTTGCGCCCGTTCACGGACGCGACGAAGGACAAGCCCGCGGCAGACGCGGCGTCCGAAGCCACGTCCGCGAGCGAAACCTTTGACTCCGAATCACGAAGGTTTCCCACGACCGCAACTCCAGCCTCACGCCACCGCGCACCCGGCGACGCCGCTTCGGTGGACATCCTGAGCTCGACCACGCGCACGACGCGCACGGCGTGCGTTGCGAAACCAGCGCAGGACGACACGCGGTGGTGTCTCCGGGTCTGACGAAAGAGGGGCGGTATAACGTTATCCGATACTGGTTATTTAACAACGTGTCGGAAAATACCTTCGGAAGCAACTTTAATAAATGCGTCACTCGTCGAACCCGTGAGACTACCGGTGACGACGCTTGGGGCGCCGGAGGTGAGGAATTCGAGTCAGCTCTTATTTCGCATACCCTAACCCTGCACTTCCCCCAAACCCTAACCCTAAAGCGGTCGCAGTCCTTCCAGCCACCGCGCGTTTCCCACCGGTGCGCCTATGAGCATGTGGTTTTTATTCGGCGGCGCGTTTTTCCCCTGCACCAAACTCACGGTTACTACCTCATACCCCGCCTCCCGCGCCCCCTGCGCGCGGTCCAGCTCCACCAACACTTTCGCGTCCCTGCCTAGTTGTTCGATTCGCGGTGCGCCGTGCCCATCCCCCGCGTGCCCGGTGTCCGCCGCCGCCGCGAGCGCCGCGAAGTCGTGTTCGCCGCTGAGCTGAACGCGCATCCACTCGCTGCGCGGGTGCGTGATCGTGACGGGCGGGCACAACACGTGGTCAGTTACGGTGTCAGTTATTAGGGTGTCTTGTTGTTGATTTGTTGTTGTTTCCAAACTGGCAACAACCCCTGCAGCTCCTGCCCCCCAGTCCACGTTTTCGTTCCCAAACGAGTTCCCGCCTTTGACCGAGAACTTCAGTTTCCCGATGCAGCACGGCGACACGGCGAAGTGCGCGCCGTTGCGCACGCACCGAATGAGCGCGTGGTCGGTGGCGTTGCCGCAGGCGTGCAGCGCTACGCCTACGTCGAAGTTTTCGTGGAACTGCTCGATCATCCCGCAGACCACGGAAACGTTGTGCAAGGACGCCACGGAAGCGCGCTTCATCAGCAAATCGCAACTCCGGCGTTTCATCTCCACCGCGACGAAATTCATGGACGGGAACACGTGCGCCAGGGGTAATATCAGCGCGCCGCTCCCGGCGCCGAAGTCAACCACGGTCAGAGGGGGTTGCGTCTTTGTGTTTTTGTGCGTCTTGTGGTCTATCTCGTGACTGTCTTGCGTCCCATCCGCGGTTACTCCCCGCGCAAGCTCAAGCTCACGCAGCACTAGCGCGAAGGACTCGACTTGCCAGCGCTTTCGTCGCGCGCGAAGCGACATTTGCGACCTCGCTGGTTCGATTTTTTCGCCGACACCGACACCACTGACACTTTTCGAGTCGGTGTACCTTTTCCCGTACGCCGTGCCTGGGTCGGAATCACCCACGGTGTCTCCCCGGAACCCCGCTTCGTTGCCGTCGTGCGCCATCGTTGATGGGTCACAGGTAACCGCCATGGTGGACCAGTCCACGATTGGTGGCTCACCGCCGCGCCACGCGCTCGCATCCTCCACGGCACCGAACGCGCCGCCCTGGTCGCAGGGAGGCATCGTCAGGTTTGACAAAATTTCAGCCACACCCGCGTGTCGCTCCTCGGTTCGCCGACGACGCTGTCTCGCTTTGTGCGCTCTTCTTTCGACAGTTGCGGCATCGCCCGCATCGACCTCGGGATCGGGCAAACCCGCGTTCAATGCCTCCTCGCGCCGCCGGCTCCGCGAACCAGACCCCATCGCGCCGACATGTGTTGTGATGTTTTGTCGGTGATTTCCAGGAAGAAAGCAGGCGAGACGTAAAAAAAAACCGACGAACCCGAAACGTTTGCGTTTACAAAACCACCTGCGGGTACCTAGTTGCCTCACCCCTTTACCCACGACTGTTCGTGTTTGATCGTCAACCTGGCTTCCGCGACGCCCCGGCCCACCATTGCCCGTTGCCGGTCGTTGAAGCTGGCGCTTAGCGCGCCGAGGCGCGCGATGTGCGCGGCGAGGGATTCGTTTGCGGCGAGTGTACGTTCCGATTTCTTTGGATTTCCCTCTTTCGAGTCTCGGCGCCTCCGCCCCGTTTCGACCGCCACGGCGAGCCCGCCGCCTCCGGAACCGATTCCAGCCTGTTGAGGCATTTTCCGGGGAGGGCCAAGTAAGGTATGCAAGGCAACACCAACACTCAAAATCTCACTACTCGGCAGGCTGGGAACGGATTTCGCGGCCAAAACGACCGCCGCCGAAGAAGGCGAGTTGTCGTTTACAACACCCTTTTTCGTCTTTGTCGTCTTCGCGGCGTCAAAAATTTCAAGCCCGGAACGAAACGTGCGCCGCGTCAAGTGTCGTGTTTCGTGGAGCGTGTTTCCCAACTTGGACCTGGAGACTGTTTGAGACGCGCTGCCGAACCCGCACTCCGTGTCCTTGCCGACGCCGTACGTGGGGTGGGATTCACGAATGAAACGGCCAGGCGTCGGTTGGCCGTTTCTGTTCTGCACGTTTTCTTTTTTTTCCCCCCGCGACTCGAAGTGCGCAGACCGCCACTCCGCGCCGGGGAGTTTGCCATCTTTTGAGACTAACTGTTTATCCGCGTTTCGCCAAATCGCGCGTGCCACCCTTTTGTCGGCACTCGAACCGTGCGCGTGACACGAAGCGCCGGGTCTCAAAACCACGACGTGCTTCACAGAAACGACCCCGGAACTGGACAAGACGTGCGAGACGCGAATTGAAGATTTCGGTTTTTGGTTTCTGTCGTCAAAATCGGTCTCGTCAAAATCGGCATCGTCGTCGCCGTCCTTCAACATCCAGTCAGGCGCCCCCGTCAACTTGGTCCCCGGCGGCGCTACGCCAAGGCCGTACTTGTTGCGCCTGCGGTGCGTCTGGCCGCGTTTCGAAAGCGTGAGCCAACGCGCGTTCGCCTCCACGGCTTGCGCGGTCGGGTAGGTGGGTTTGATGAGGAGCGATTTCACGAAAGCGCGCTTTTCGGTGGTGTGCTGCCAGTCTTTTTGTCCATGATGATGATGATGAGCACGCCGACTCACCGCGCCGACGGACCAAGTGTCCTTGAGTATAGAGTGTACGAAGTGTCCGTGCGTGTGTTCCCCGCGTTGAGTTCGTTGGGGCCGCCCAGTCGCGTAAGTTTCAAAATCCACCCCGGGCGTGTTTCCGCGCGGCGCGACGCGAAGGGTGGTGTCGCCGTTTCGATAAATTTCCTTCTCTTCCTCACGGATAGGACGCACGATGATTGATGTTTCGGGATCGAACCGATCGAGCGTGCGTGTTTGGCCCGCCCGTGATGAATCTCGGAACGACGACGTCGAAGTATCGATCACGGGGGATAACACTGTCTCGGATTGAAGACGCGCCATCGCGGCGGACATCGACCACTCGACTCAAGCCGGTGCCTCTGGTCGCTGTCGCGATCGCAGTCGCTGTCGCGATCGCAGTTTCCGCACGAGCCTCACAACACCAACCGCCTCGCCACACGCACGCACGCTGGCGAACCCAATTCCCCGAATCCCCACCACCCGCGAACTGAACCGGCCGTCCACTCACCGGACTCGCTCCGACCGCAGGGTCGCGCCCGCGCGAGTGCGCGCCCCACAAGGCCGATTTCACCGATGTCGGACACGCCGAGGTTTCGACGAACAGTTCGTGCTCTGCTGGTGAGGCTTTGGCACGTTTTCGTTTTTGGGAGGCGTCTTCAAGTTTTTACGGAGGTGGTGAAAGAAAACAGGAGGCAAGATGTGTTGCTTCTCGGGAGGGTTGAAGGTGACGATGAAGTCAGTTCATCGGAAGGATACAAATAGACAAACCTGGCTCTGAAAGCTCGCGCGCCGAAGACCTGGTCAGGGACTTTCAGCCACCCAAGTTTAAAAGCCAAGGATTCTGCAGTTCTACGGACGTCTCCTCGACTTCCCTCAAGAGACGTCCATTAACTGCCGACGCCTTGGCTTTTAAACAGATGCGCAGCTGAAAGTCCCTGGGACCGGTGCGAGGCCTTACTTCCGCGCGCGAGCTTTCTTGCTCGGTTTGTCTATTTGTATGCTTTCGAATGAACCACCTTCGGCGTCACCGCCGACCCTCCCGATACGCTTTCGCATTAAAATGTCTTTGCCGTCTTGCGCCGTCCGCGTCTACTCTCTATCCACGTCCAGTCCGTGTGTTGTGGTATCCTCCTGGAAATCCTCCCCGAGTTTCTTGGAGCGTCGGATGGCCTGCGTTTCCGTTTCTTCAACGTCCCCAGAATCACCGCACCCTGCGTTTCGAGGTTTAACGGACAGGGCGGTGAGCGGAGCGTCTCGGCGAAACAAAAATGGTTTCGTCGCCGGCCGCGCGGCGAGGCGGACGCGGTGCGGCGTCGCGGACGATTTCAGGGAGTGGCGCTTATGTGGATTTTTTACGGTTTCATGGACATCATCTTCATCAGCATCACGAGCATCACGGACGTACCTCCTCGTGTTTTGGTCCACGAGCACGTCATCTCTCGTCGCGATGAGGGGCTCGAAAATGTCCTCGCGCGTCGCGATGCCGATTGGAACGTTCCTGTCGTCGATCACCGGGAGCCGGTGCACTTTGTGCTGCAACATCATCCCCGCCGCCTCGGCGACGTGTGCTTTGGGTTTGACGCATACCGGGGGGGAGGTCATGGTTTCACCCACGGTTCGGAAGCGCGTTTCGCCGTTCAAGGCGACGATGTCGGTTCGCGAAAGAACGCCGACTAAAACGCCGGTGTCAGCGGACACCACGGGGACGCCGTGGTATCTGTGTCGTAAAAGAAAAGTGTCAGTGTTTCGTAATGTTTGTAACTTGTATGAGCAAACAGTCTACTTGCGATGTATGTAGTAAACAGTAAATAGTCACGCATTGGGGCAGTAAACAGTGGTGGGATTTGGGAAATACAATACCTTTCCAAGGTTTGTCGAACAACCGGGTCGTCAAGTTCCAAGCCCGGGGTTAACGTGTGCGCGGGCGAGGACATCACGTCTCTTACCAAGCCGTACGGGTCAACCACCCTGGCTTGGTCCATCACGTCCTCACCGCCGGTTCTGGTGAAGCCGCCGATACCCACGGCGAGGTTCGTTTTGAAGTTCTTGGAAGACTCCGTGGAAAGCGACTCGTTGCCGAAAGCCGCACGTGGCAGGGAAGCGCGCGTTTTCTTTCGCCGCGCCGTGCGATAGGGCGAAGCGAAGGGCACACGGCAAACGGAAGGGACTGACAACGCGGGGCTGAACATGGTGTGAATGTCGTCTGGTCGTCGTAGGTGGGGGGGAGACGTGCCAACGAAAGTGTGGTGGCTTTCAGGTGGCAAAGCAACGACTTTTTGGAAACACGAAAAGGGATTCGTTGTTGGCACTGCTATTTTCGGGCTCCGCCTGTTCGTTGCTTGCCCGTCTCAGACCCGACGCGCCACACGGACACGACACGACACAGGTTTCGCGTGAGCAATCCGAGTCCATCGCACGGCGGGACCGGTCGTGCGGGTGGCGTGGAACGCGTGGTGAGTAGGTTCGATTCGCGGTACGGCAGACGACCGGCAGACGGCGATCTACACGCGCTTGTGCACAGATCTGTAAAGAAACGACCTCCGGCGTTGCCAGTGCGAGTTGACTGCACAGCAGCGACAGGACCAGCAGTTGTCCTGGTGTTGCTCTTTTTAAAGGACCACTTCGTTGTGCAGCGTCACTACTGTGACCACACGACGACCCAACAACACAACCCACCAGCCGCCATGAGCGCCCGCCCCAAGTACGACCATTTAGTCAAGCTGCTGCTCATCGGGGACAGCGGGGTTGGTAAGAGTTGCTTACTTCTTCGTTTTTCCGATGACGCGTTCACGAACTCGTTCATCACCACCATCGGTATCGATTTCAAGGTAAAGACCGTGGAGTTGGAAAACAAACGCGTGAAGCTCCAGATCTGGGACACCGCGGGGCAGGAGCGGTTCCGGACGATCACCAGCGCGTATTACCGCGGCGCGATGGGAATCTTGCTCACCTACGACGTGTGCGACCTTCGGTCGTTCGAAAACGTGAAGAACTGGATGCAGAACATCAAAGAACACGCCAGGTACGTATTGGGCCTTTCCCAAATCCAGGCACACTGTTTTATCTCTCAGCTGGTGACTGTTGTCCATACATCGCGATATACAAGACTGACACTTTTCTTCCGCAATCACAGCGACGTGGTGGACGTTGCGCTTGTTGGTAACAAAAACGACTGCGACGCGACAGAGCGAGTCATCACGAAAACCATGGGGGAACAACTCGCGAAAAACTTCAACGTCCCGTTTTACGAAACAAGCGCCAAGACGGGCGACGGCGTGGACGCCGCGTTTCTGGGCGTCGCGCGGTACGTATTTCCAGTCACCACATTAAGACATGACTGATTGCCCCATACTCGTACCAGAAGGGACTATTACGACCAGAAGGGACTATTACCTTTCCAATCCCTCATACCAATCCCTCTCACACATCACGAGAGACTGACACTTTCTTTTTCATCGTGCCAGGGAAAGCGTGAAGCGGCTTTCCGGGGACGGCACGAACGGCAAGGCGAAAGGGATACGGCTTGGTGAGGGGAACGAGGGGACGAAATCGGGCGGGTGCTGTTGAGCGGTACTTGTGTAAGGAGGGAGTATACTTGTTTAAGGAGTACTTGTAATAGAAGTAAATACTTGTAATAGGAGTAAGTACGCCTCTTGTTGTTTCATGTGTATACAGGGTTCACACGAGGGCTTACTCTTACTACGAGGGCTTACGAGAATCACAAAAGTCTCCTAACTACCCTCACTAACCTTGCTACCCGCACCAGCTCATCGCGTTCCAGGTTCCCAACACGAACGACCCCGGGTTCGACGTGTCCGCCGCGACCGCGATCGCCGGCCCGGAGGTTTCGACGATCTCGTCCCTCCAAAACCGTCCCCGCGAGCCTCGACACCTGATTGAAAATAAATAAATGTCAGTCTTGTATATCGCGATGTATGGACAAACAGTCAGGGCAGAGGTAAGACGTCCCTTCTGGTACGAGTATGGGCAATCAGGGAGGCGGAATGTGGTGATTGGGAAATACTTACCGTGCATCGCCTTGGCTTTGCGTGGAATACTGTTTCTGTTCGAACAAATCCTCCGCCTCCATCGTGTCCTCGTCCACGCCGTGCACCCAGTGCCTCGCACTCGGGCTCGGCGCAAAGTCCAGCACCCTAACGCCCGCGGCGCCGGCGATTCCCACCACCAGCGTGGCGCACCGGGTGCCGCCCGCGCCGATCGTGAGCCACGCCGCCGTCCGCCTGTGCGCCAAGGCGGCGCGGCACAGGCCGGGCGCCAAAGTTGCCGCCCCCCCGTCTGTGCCTGGCACGAACGGCGGAGGAGGACAGTGCGCGTGCGTTATGATGGGCGACTCCGCGCGACCGCACGACGCGTCCGCGCAACCCGACCACCCGTTCGCCAGGTGGAACGCGAACCGCCGAGAATCGCACGGGTCAAACTCGCACCAGTGCACGGCGCTTCGCAAACCACCCGCAACGCCGCCTGAGCTATCAAACCGCCGACGCGTCAAACAAGCGTTGGTCTGCGCCAGCATGTCAGACACGGCCCATGTTTTCAAAACCGGAAACGAAGTTTCCCGCCGCGACGCTACCGAAAACGCCGTCTGCGCTCGTTTCCCAACCGAAACGTCGCCGCCCCCCCCCCCCCCGCGCAAATCCCACAAATGCACCTCCCCGAACCCCGTGCCGGCGAGCAAGGTCTGGCCACAGGAAGACAAACGCACGCAGTGCACCGCCGCCGTCGCGCCTTTCCCGGCGCCGGGCGAGCTAAGCGTCGCGCGCGGGCCATTCGCGCACCGCGCGTCCCACAGAAACACCTTGCCTCGCTTCCCAGACGCGACGAAGGTGTTTCCACTCGTGCCTGGAACGAATGACACGTCCAGCAAGCCGCTATTTCCCTCGCTCCGTAGGGTTCCGGTAGCACCAAAACCTCTGCTGCTGCTACTCGTGCTGCTCGTCGTCACCAACCTCACTTGCCGCCCTACACTCGCGTCCAGAATCTCCACCGCGTCGGCGTCACCCGAGGCGGTCGCGATGCACCCGCCGCCATCAGCGCCGTCCTCACCGCCCCACGCCACCGACGACAGCGTGCGCGTCACGCTCCCGCTGTCCCCTAAACCGTTGCGAACCCAAAGCGGCTCGAACCGCTCGCCGTTGCTCAATCTCAGTGTGTCAACACGCAACAAACAAAGCCCGCCGCTCGCGGTGGCGGAGACTAACCGCTGACACTTCGCGTCAAAAACCGCGGAAACAACCGGGTCGCCGTACGCCGCGATGACGTTCGTGTCGTGCCTGATACGATAAAAAAGAAAGTGTCAGTCTCATATGGGCAATCAGGGAGGCGGAACGTGGTGATTGGGAAATACTTACCTGGGTCTTGGCAGGTGCGTGACCCCCAGTTCGCGCGTAGCACTAAGTGCCATCGCGAAGGCATCGCGTTGCGCACCCGCAACAGAGACACGTCTTTCACCCTGACCGTCCCCGAGCCGCGCGTCGCGAACGCACGCGGACCACGACGGGTGATGGTTTTTATGTCTGCGTCGTTTGCTGTTTTTAGTAATCATGTCGCTTTCGCTTTCCTGAGTTGTCACGTCACGGTCATCATCACTCATTTCCTCGTCATCGCCTGCCCCCAGCGAACGTCGTACACAGGCTTGATACCTGCTCGTCCTGTACGCATACGCACAGTTCGCGAGCGCCGCGAACGCCGCCGCGTCGCGCGCCGCGTAAACGGCGTCGCGTTTAGGTTGGTCCACGGTGGTTTGTTCCAATTTCGTAAAAAGCAAACACCACCGCTGCGTCGCCCGTGCGATCCTTTCCAGGGAATCCGCCATGCGAAGGGGAGGTTTTTGGGACACTACTGTGGCGCGAACGTCCTCATCAACGGAAGAATCAGCCTCGCCGGTCGAGTGCACGGAAGTAGAGTCCACAGAGCTCTTGGTCGCGTCGCATCTCGCGTTTTCGGGTTCATCATCAGTTCGCGAATTCGTGTTGTCGTTCGCCACAACAAGAGGCGCTCGCGTAAGGAACCCGAGCAAGCTGCCTTGGCCGGGCACCGGGAGAGGGTCCCCGCGCCGCGCCGGGCGGCCCATGACACGCGTCGCGCACGTCGCAGAGCGCGCGCGGCGTTGTGACGAGGGGATGGCAACGAACGGCTCAGATTTCAGTGTGCCCACTTTCAAATTTTTTATCCTCACTCCTTTTCCTCGGACTCGCAAATGGCCGCGGGCACTTTGCGGTGGCGCGAGTCCTAGGGTGGCATGCACACCTACGTGGGGTACGCATGGGCGTTCAGTGCTGCTGGGAGCAGCGGATGCATGGACACGTTGCGTAAGGTACGGCGATTGCGTCGGGCGTTGGGGTTTCCGGAACGGTCACGTCGCCGCGACCGTGAGGATCGCATGTGCTGCGATCGATGTCGGCATCCTACGAAATCTTCATTGACTTCGCCGCCGACCGAGGCGTAAAGGGCGTAAATCCTTCCCCCCACGAGCACACCACTGACGCCTCGGTTCCCCACATCTTACTTGTCTTGGTCCTTTTCCCTGTTCAATCACACAGTACGGCTCCTCCAAGTTCACAAGCAACGTGGAGTTGGTTGCTTTGCTTGAGACGATGAACGTGTTCCTTCTTTTCGTGGTGTTGTTTTTTTCCGGTAAGCTCGGGCTCGTGTTCGACGCCGCGAATGATTCGAAACTGGTCAGCATAGGTGTGATAAGCGCTGTGCTAAAAGCGGGCTCCAGCTTGTTGTTCCAGCGAGCCCTGCAGCTCTCGCCGGTGTCCTTGTCCGTCCCCTACCTTGCCTTCACGCCCGCGTTGTTACTGGTCACCAGTTATTTCATGCTCGGCGAACGCCCGGAACCAGCGGGGGTGGCGGGCGTGTTCGTGATGACCGCGGGGGCGTACGGTTTGAACGCGGCGGGGAGGAAGGACCGGCAGGGGGGGGGGGGAGGGATGCAAGCAGCAAGCGACCGGGGTGGGTACATGAAAAAGAGAGAGGGACGTTCTGGGAGTTCGAGCAGACTGCAACGCGCGAGCGAGGACCCGGCCGTGGCGGTTACGAGCGGAAAGAAAACGGGCAACGACAGTGGTAATGGAACCGGACTCGCCAGCCGCGGGAACAGCGCGGGCGATTTAACCTCACTAAACGTCGCGGTGAGTGTTGACAGGCATTCTTCGGATAGCGACACGGGTACGGACAATGCAACCCGGTTCGAGCTGTTTAAAAAAATTCGAAACGAAGGGAAGACCCAAACCCGGTTCCCGGCGTCAATTGGTGAACACAAATTTTTAACCTCGGTGTTGCCCGCGGAACCCGGTTCGCGGCTCATGCTTCTCGTAGCGATTGCGTGGAGCTTCACTTCCGATTTAGATAAAATGGGAAAAAGCGCGTCCCCTGGTGAGGACTTGGTGGTGTTCATCGCGGTGCAGAGGTTCTGCATGTGGGTGCCGTTGAGTTTCGCGGCGATTGCGAAATCTGGAAGCGTCACAAAACTGGCAAAGAAGTTTTCCAAACACGTCCCGTTGCTTCTCGGTCTAGCTGTCCTGGAGATGTACACCATGGCTGCGTATTTGAAAGCCCTGGATCACCTGTACGTGTCCTACGCCATAGCGGCGAAACGGAGCGGGATTTTGCTAAGCGTCGTCGCGGGCGCGCTTTTCTTTGACGAAAACATCGCGAACCGATTGCCCTTCGTTTTGGTGATACTGGGAGGCATGTTCCTGGTGTTGGTTTCGGGGAACGATTTTTAAGACATTGAAAACTTGTAAAAAGGTCTCACTACTGTTCAGGGCAGCCGTTCGCCAACACCCAGTTTACAACCTCGAGATGGCCTTAAGCTCTCGCATATATGAGCGTATGCTCATCCCACGGGCAGCCGTTCGCGCGTGCCCACTGCAGCACCTCGAGGTGCCCGCCCTCCGCCGCGTAGTAGCACGTCTCCTCGTTCCACGGACAGTTGTTCGTGCGCGCCCACTGCAGCACCTCGAGGTGCCCGCTCATCGCCGCCGCCGAGCCCGTCAACTCGTCCCACGGTTTGCCGTTCTCGCGCAACAACTTTAACTCTTCGAGCTGTCCGCTCCTCGCCGCTGCCTGACAAAGGTATTCTGGACGCGACAGGCGACCTTGCCATTGCAGGCGCTTCAACACGCTTAAACGTCCGAGGGCCACGGCTTCTTCCTCATCAATATCCTCAAACTGTATCCCCGTCTCCACCACCGCGTCGCGCATCGCGTGGCTCACCGCAGGGAGCCGGGCGAGATCGGCGGGGTCGTCGAAATTCTCAGATCTGAGAACGTGCGTGACGACGATGTCGTTGAGAAGGCCGGGGATGGCCTCGCCCGCGTTAGCCGCGTTGGCCACGTTCGCATCGCGGCGCTCGCGCCTCTTTCGCGCTCGACATTCCTTACCGGTCATCGCGTTGGAGTGTGCGCTGGTTTTGTGTGCGTGTCGTGTGCGCGCGCGTCGTTGTGCCTCGAGGCGTCCGAGAAAAGCGTTTTGAACGAAAAAAAATCGCTCACAAAAAGCCCATATCCGCGCGCCGCCAGCTTTTCCGATTTAAAGGGCTTCCATCCCTTCCGCCTGTTCTCTTGCCTGCGCGCCCCACCCGGCACGCAGACACTCGTGTAACATGAGTAACCAGCGGGAAGGAGGCATCGAGGTGGTGCAGGATGACGCGGAGATTGAGATGTGGAAGATCCGCAAGGTACGTCACATCGCACGGAAAACCACCATCGATCGTTTGCGGCGATTGGCCATGCTTGTTTTCCCTGTGTTTCCCGCGTTTGATTTGGCGCCCCATGTGTTCGGTGCTCCTCGCGTCCGTCCTCTTCCTGTCCGGTATCTCCACCATCGCGGCTGACGTTCCTTCCTCCCTTTGTCCTCACCCCCACTTCACAAACAGCTCGTGAAAGGCTTGGAGTCCGCGCGTGGCAACGGCACGTCCATGATCTCGCTGGTTATTCCCCCGAAAGGCCAGATCAACTTGACGAACAAGATGTTAACCGACGAGGCGGGTACCGCGAGTAACATCAAGTCACGGGTGAACCGCCAGTCCGTGCTGGACGCGATCGGCAGCGCGCAAACTCGGCTAAAGCGGTACAACCAGATCCCACCCAACGGACTTTTGATTTACTGCGGCACCGTGCTGACCGATGAGGGGAAGGAGAAGAAGCTCAACATAGATTTCGAACCCTTCAAGCCCATCAACACCTCGCTGTACATGTGCGACAACAAGTTCCACACCGAGTGTTTAAGCGAGCTCCTGCAGAGCGACAGCAAATACGGGTTCGTGGTGATGGACGGGCACGGGTGTCTTTTTGGAACCCTAGCGGGCAACCACAGAGAGGTTATTCACAAAGTCTCCGTGGATTTGCCGAAGAAGCACGGCAGAGGTGGTCAATCCGCGCTGCGTTTCGCCCGCCTGCGCCTGGAGAAGCGCCAGAACTACGTCCGGAAAATCGCCGAGCTCACCACCGCGCACTTCATCACGCACGACAGGCCGAACGTCAACGGGCTTGTTATGGCTGGGAGCGCGGATTTCAAGAACCAGCTCATGCAGAGCGATCTTTTCGACATGCGGTTGACTCCGATTATTCTGATGATTGTGGATGTTTCGTACGGCGGCGAAAACGGGTTTTCGCAGGCGATCGAACTGAGCGCGGACACCCTTGGTAACGTCAAGTTCGTCAAGGAAAAGAAACTGATTGGGAAGTTCTTCGATGAGATTGCACAGGACAGCGGTAAGTACTGCTTCGGTGTTAAAGAGACACTGATGTGTCTTGAGATGGGCGCCGTGGAGACGCTTATTATTTGGGAGAACATGGAAGTCAACAGGCACGTGCTTTCCAACGCGACGACTGGTGAAACACACATCGTGCACCTCACACCGGAACAGGAGAAGGACCAGAAAAACTTCAAGGACCATGACACCGGAGCCGAGTTGGAATCAATCGAAAGCGGAAGCATGCTGGAGTGGCTGGCGAACGAATACAAGAGCTTTGGGTGTAACCTCGAGTTCGTCACGGACCGGTCGGAGGAGGGCTCGCAGTTCGTGCAAGGCTTCGGGGGCATGGGGGGTATTCTGCGGTACCAAGTTAACCTCGCGGAGTTCGAAGTCGCGAGCGACGTGGAGTCGCAAGGCAGCTCGTCGGACGACGAGGGGTACATATAAATTACGGCGCGCGAAACGTAGCCGGGGTCGACCGCGAGACGTCTGAACAAAAGAAGCACCGAATGTTTCGTTAAGACAAGACGTCGCGACGCCCCCGACCGTGCGCGTGAGTGTTTTGAGACGTTTTGGTTTCACATTTACGAGTACACTATTGAACAACAAACACATCATTACGCTACTCATGTCCTTTTATACATTTTCATCCATTCGCGCCACGCACGACCACCCGTCCGGCATGATCACCTGTACGGTCTGCGCCGCGGGCGAGAAATTTCTTTCGGGTATTCCATCGCGAACATCATGCTCGCCATTTGAACGCCTCTCACGGTCCCGCAACGCCGTGCCCCGCGTTTCCGCGACCGTGGCGAACCCACCAGACGTCACACGCGGACCACCCACACAAGGAAAGTCGTCCTCGCCGTCTTCATCGTTCGCCACAATCCTCGGCCGCACCGCGGGGCGCGAGCTGCCAGCCCCGATGGCTCCCCGCAGCGCGCGCTCGGAATCGCGCGGCCCTGGATTCAGCCGCTTCCCGCGGTCCACCGCCTGTCGCACGGCATCGCGGTCGCCACTAGCGCGCGCGCTTTTGATAGTCGCGACCGCTTTCTTGACCCGCCGGTGACGACACCCCATGCAAGGCTCTTTAGTTGTGGGACACGTGGCAAAAAACAAAACCAGATGGCTGGAAGAAAAAAAACATCATGAAAAGAGAAAACATCTTTTTACGAGACGGTCGCGTGTATTATTAACAACTCAAGATGCGAACGCGTGTACAACGCCTTTTGATGTACAGGGCGTCATCACACGCTCACACAAAGTACAGCCGCGACCCCTTTCGGTGGTTTTCGTAAATTCAACTCGTGCAAACAAAACGAAACGTATCGAAACGCAACTCGCGCGCAAAGTGGTGATTTGTAAGTAACAGATCAGGCGTCACTTAAAAATCATGTAAATGATTTAGCGCGGCAGGTCGAACAAACCTTTGCCAGAGTTGATGGACATGAAGAAGTCCGCGAACACGAGGGAGAGGATGGCCATGAGCTTCATGACGATGTTCAGCGCGGGCCCGCTGGTGTCCTTCAGGGGGTCACCCACGGTGTCGCCCACGACGGCGGCTTTGTGGATTTCGGAACCCTTGCCTTGCACCACGCCGTCCACGACGAGCTTGCCTTTTTCCACGTACTTCTTGGCGTTGTCCCACGCCCCCCCGGTGTTCGAGGAGGAGATGGCCATCTGGATGGACGAGACGATAGCCCCGGCCAGCATCCCAGCCACGGAATCAACGCCGAGGAAGATGCCGAACAGCAGGGGGGTTGACATGACCAGGATAGCGGGCGGCACCATCTCCCGGAGTGAGGCGTCTGTGGAGATGGCGATGCACCGCGCGTGATCCGCGGGGGCGTGGCCGGGTGTGCCTTCCAGGAGACCGGGGATCTCACGGAACTGCCTGGCGACTTCCTTGACCATTTCGTTCGCCGCCTTACCAACGGACTTCATGGTCATGGCGCTGAACCAGTACGGGATCATGGCGCCGAAGATGAGTGAGGCGAAGATCAGGGGCGACACGAGTGAGACGCTCGCGGCGGTGAGCCCAGCGCGCGTGATGAAGGCTCCGAAAAGCGCCAAGCCCACCAGGCACGCGCTGCCGATAGCGAAGCCCTTGCCGATCGCGGCGGTAGTGTTCCCCGCGGCGTCCAGGGCATCGGTCACGTCCCTGACGTTTTCGGGGAGCTCGGACATCTCCGCGATGCCACCCGCGTTGTCGCAGATGGGGCCGTACACGTCGATGGCGAGGCAGGTCGCGAGGTTGGATAGCATACCCAGCGCGGCGAGGGCGACGCCGTACATGTCCCCGAGCCAGAACGAGATGTACACCACGATCGCGAGCAGGGACACGGGGAGGATCGCGGAGCGGTACCCGAGGGCGAGGCCGTAGATGATGTTCGTGGCAGCGCCGGTTTCGCACGACTGCGCGACTTCCCGCACGGGCGAGTACGAGTGCGAGGTGTAGTACTCGGTGATGAACCCGATGGTGCACCCTGACCATAGGCCTGAAATAACACAAGCCCAGGCCTTGAGTGGAGTGAAGTCGAAGGAAATCGTGGGGTCTGCGACCCTTGACAGCTCAAACGTGGAGGGCAGGAACAGCGCGGCGAGGGCGTAAATCACGGGCGTTAGCACCAGCGTGGTTAAACCCAGTTGCACCTTCAAAACGGTTTCGATGTCCGCCTCGTGCTTGACGGGCATGATGTTGGTGGCCACGAACGAGCACAAAAGGCACACGATAACGCCGCCGGCGCTTATTGTGACGGGGAACATCAAACCGGACCAGCCGCCCGCCGCGATGAGGGTGGGCGAGTTGGACGCCACGACGAGGGCGGCGCAGGTGGCTTCCGCAAAGGAGCCGAAGAGGTCGCTGCCCATGCCGGCCACGTCCCCGACGTTGTCCCCGACGTTGTCCGCAATAGTGGCGGGGTTCCGCGGGTCGTCTTCGGGGATGTTCTCCACAACCTTACCGGCGAGATCGGCGCCGACGTCGGCGGCTTTCGTGTAGATGCCGCCGCCCACGCGGCCGAACAGCGCGATGGCGCTGCCGCCGAGGCCGTAGCCGGCGAGGCACTCGGTGAGCTTTAAGGCTTCACCTGACCCCGCCACTTCCCATTTGTCGAAGTACAGGGTGAAGAAGTGCGCGAGGATGAAAAGCACGAGCATGGAGAGGCCTACCAAGGCGAAGCCCATGACGCTTCCGGCGCGGAACGCGGTGTTGAAGGCGTCCGTCCACGGGTTGCTCCCAGCCGCCATAACGGTGGTGCGCGCGTTGGAAAACACCGCGACTTTCATGCCGATCCACCCCGAAAGCATCGACGTCAAACCGCCCGCGACGAAGGAAACGCAAGTCAACCCGCCTTCCTCGATGTGGAACTCGCCGCCGGTGTAGGACACCTTGTACGATAAAAAAGAAAGAAAGTGTCAGTCTGTAGTAATGTGTATCCGGGATTGGGAAGGGTATACTGTACTCCATACAGTCAAACAAAACAGTGCAGTAAACAGTCTGCAGAACGTGGTAACTGGGAAATACGTACCAGCAAAAGCACAACGGTCCCGAACGCCACGATGAAGTACGCGCACATGGTGTACTCCGCTTTGAGGAACGAATCCGCGCCTTCGCGGATGGCTTCGTAAATCCCAATCAGCTTGCTGGTGTCGATGTTCACCCCGGAAACCAGGGTCTCCGAGTGCCCGCCGCCCGGGGCGCCGGTGAGGGAAATGCGTGACACGAGCTTGAACTGGAAGATCGCAAACAGAATAGAGATGATTCCGCTGACGATGATGAACGCATCAGTCGCCTCGGGGGACGCGATGGAGTTCGCCATGGTGACTGGCGGAAACGGAAGCTTGAAGGCAGCGGTGTGACGCGCGTGCCGTTCGAAGTGACCGAGGCGCGCGTCGAACGGGCTAGGGTTGCAGATCGAGTTCGTTAAAAAGATGGGGTTCCAACTGTTTTTTGGGATAAAAATCTTTCCAGCCGCCAAACTTCGGGTACGGGCAAGCAGTGTTGGGATTTGGGAAATACATCCGCACTCTGTGGGATTTTTTTTGAGTACGGCAAAAAGTGCGACCGATGAACCTTTAGATTCCTTCGGTGAACCGATCGGGTTGTGAATTTCGTACCGGTCAAGGTGTCTGATCAAGACGCAAAAATTGACCGACTCGCCAAGGGGTACTATTTCCTCGGAAGGCGTTATTCGCTTCTTCGTGTCAATCAATGCCCGGGGCAGAATCCCACAGTGACTGCTGCACGTCCCCCCCCCCGCCGCCAGCGCTTCCCGCTCGCGTTTGTTCCCGCTCCACGGCGTCCCGGTCGCGCCGCCGCCGGACGGAGGCCTTGCCCAGGGGGTTTCGAACCGCGGTCATGGTGTTCGCGCCGAAGGACCCGAACGTGGTGGTGGACCCATTTACCACCCGCGAAGTGCCTCGCGCCTCCTCCCTGCACAAGCCCGGGGACGCCAAGGTGATCACGTACTCGCGGCGCAGAAACAAAGCGGTTTCAGCGAAACGATTGGAGAGCGATGACGCGGCGGGCTTGGCGGGCGCGCTTGAGACGCTCGCGGTGGGGACACCCACGCGCGTGACGGAACCCGAACCCGAAACATCAACGGCGGAAACGCGCGGGCCCATGGAACCACGCGACGGAGACTACGAAGGCCCGTTCCAGGACAGCGACAGCGACTGCGGCGGTCCTGGCTCAGGTTTGAAGAATCAACAACGACAACGAATGGACAAGAACCGAGGCGCGCGGCTTCAACGCGCCGCGGCGAACGCCAAGGATGACGCCGCCGCGGTGCGCGCCGGGCTATCACGACAAGCTGACTTTTTCGCGCAACTCGATTGCGTATCCCTGCCGTCCGAATCGGAAGACAACGCGCAAAGTCCACTCGTTGTGGTGCGGAAGACGAAGACGACGACTAGTGTTAACGTGGACCGTGTTACTGTGCAGGCTGCTGGCAAAAAGTCGCACCACGCCCCGCGTCCCACCACGCCGAACACAAAACTCGCGCTGACCACGGAATGGCTGCGCGCCATTCCCGAATCCTTCTCGCCGGGCGCGGACGGCGACCAGTCCGTGGAGATTGAGGAAGAGTTCGTGGTGAGCGACAAGGAGGAGGCAGATTTGGTGGAGGTGGTGGACAAAGATTTGGTGGAGGTGGTGGAAAAAAAGGTGGTGGACAGGGATGTGGAAGGAGAGGTGGTGGATACGGCGTCGGAAAGAAACGCTGACCGGGGTTTGGAAGGAAACGCTTTGGGCGTTTCCGACGGCGCGGCGTCATCCTTGGCGCCGGTTGACGACGCCGCCGCCGCCGCCGCCGCCGCGCTGGGCGCGACTTCGCTTCAGGATACGGCGGCTGCCGATACGCACGCATCGGAGTTTGTCTCCAACTACGCCGCCGAGAATTTAAGCTTTGCGAAGTTCCTCGGCGAGTGCGGGCAGACCGCTACGGAGGTGCTGTGCATGTCAGACGCGCTCGCGTCGTACGCCGGCGCGTGGAAAATCGGAGAAGGCACGTACGGCGAGGCTTTCAAATTTGGAAACATGGTTTTGAAAATAGTCCCGATCGCGGGCGACACGCTTGTCAACGGCGAGCCGCAGATGGGTTGCGCTCAAATCGCGGGCGAAGCCGCCGTCGCGCGGCGACTCACGTCCCTACGACCGACCGGCAGCGCGTCCCACTCCTCCCGAAAAAACGTCACCTCCGGGTTCATCGACACCAAAAACGTGTTCGTGTGCGTCGGGCCGTACGCCCGCGATTTGCTTGACGAGTGGGTCGCGTACGACGAAACAAAAACATCCGAAAACGAAAACCCGGGCAAGTTCCCGCGCGACCAGCTGTACGCCGTGTTCGCGTCGAGCGACGGCGGCGTGGATTTGGAGCGCGCGACGATTCAAAATCACGCCGAGGCGACGAGTATTTTGCTACAAGTAACAATCGCGCTCGCGGTCGCGGAGGAGGCGTGCCGGTTCGAACACCGAGACTTGCACTGGGGTAACGTTTTGTTGAAACCGTGCGGGGTTGACGAAACAAAACACGCCACCCTGAACGGCGTGCAGCTTGTTTACCCCACGCGCGGCGTCGACGTCAACGTCATCGACTTTACTTTGTCGAGGTTGGACCTCGGCGGGGGAGGGGACGGTGTCGTGGGTAAGGGAGATGATGATGTGGATACTTCCAAATCCTCTCAAACCTCTCAGAACCTCGCGTACTGCGACCTCGGCGCGGACCCCGAGCTGTTCAACGGCCCGGAGGGGCATTGCCAGAGCGAGACGTACCGTTTGATGGCGAACGCGGTTGCAGGCGACTGGAGCGCACACGTGCCGAAAACAAACGCGCTGTGGCTGCGTTATTTGGCGGACTGCTTGTCCAGTGACAAGAAGTACCCGTGTACTCACGTGGAACTCGCGGAACTAAAGGCGTTCAAAAAACGAGCGGCGGGGTACGCCAGCGCGCAGGAAGCGCTGTGGGACGGTTTGTTCGTGGGGGTTTTTAAAACAAACTACGGGGGGTAGGGGACGGACTGATTAGATTACTTTGTATAAAGTTTACTCATTGATGAGCGAGACAAAGGACAACATCTACGTCCTAGACGTTCACTTCATCTACCACCGCGCTCGCTTACAAATACTCGTCTAGAAGGTGCTACTTTTTTTTTTTTTTTTTACCCCCCCAGTCTCGTCCCCAGTCATCCAGCTCCCCGTCCCGCCCCTTCACTGTTTGTTGATTCTCTTCCGAAAAATTCATCCCGGGCAACGCGGACGCGACTTCGTCCGCGCACCTCGCGTCTTTTGGCGGGCGCCACTCGCCGTCGCGCAGCCACCGCATGTGCCGCCGGTCGATTTTCGCGTGTCCTTTCTTTAAAAACACACGCTCCCACTGGTCTTCTGGGTGGTACGAAACCCCAGCCCCCCCTCGCGTATCCTTTTCTAGACTCAAAAATAACTCGCGATGGCCGGCAGAGTCACCCCGAGCAGAGTCCCGTAACTCCCACTCGAAGTCGCCGGGTTGGCAAAGCACGGTTCCGTAAAGTTCGCCTGATCCTATTGATTCTTCGCCTGTAAACTTGATTTGTAAGTGCTTTGGCTTGACACTTAATTCAACGTCCCTTGGCTTTAGAAGAGTCGAGGGACAGGGGATGGTGATCTCGACGTGCGTCGGGGTCTGGTCCCACGCGTACGACCCGTTTGGACCGGCGCCGCCGCACCCGATCGGTACCGCACAGGTTTCACAATCAGCACCCACCCAACAAGACACACCAGCGCGGTTCACGCAACGCACGCGCAGTGCGAACGCCTGCGTTGGCTGAAGTCTGTCGATGGCACACCTGGAGTCAACGCCTCTGTAGAACTGCACGTGCATTGTGGACCCTGACTCGCCGAGAAGCTCCAGTAACTCGGGGGAAGTCGGGGCCATCTCCACTTCGAATCTGTCGAGGTTGTACTCCGACGTGGCAACGCCGGGGCGCCATTTCACGTCGAACCCGTCGAATCGAGGGACCACCACGACGTCAACCGGTGGGCTCGGGGGTTTCGCCAGGAAAGGACCGAACAACAACCGCTTCACTCGGCGGAAACAAGCGTCGCCAGCCATTCCCGCACGACAGTGGACGCGCGGGCGAGATTGAGGAGCGCAGAAGTGTCGGCGGAAAGACCGATTTCTTTTACGCCGATGAGAATGCTTCCTCGGAAACCTCGACGCACAACTCCGCGCACACGACACCCTCCACGTTGTATTCCAACGCGACGCTTGGTATGGAAACTCGCGCACGCAAGGGAAAGCGCAAACGCTGCGATGCTACCGCGGCTGACGCTGGCGAGGCCTTCCGCGGCCTTCCCAACCACCTCGTCGCCACTCACATTCTCAATTCTGAGCATTTCGACGACCCCGCCGATCTCGCACGGCTCCCAGCGGTGAGCCGCGCGATGCGCGACGCGGTGACAGAAACGGGGCTTCGGTTTGAGGAGCTTGACGAAATGTGTGCCTTGGAGGTCGGATGTTTAAGCGCGGTGCAGCGCCGGCAACGGCAAGGTCGCCTGTCGCATCGACAATACCTTTGTCAGGCAGCGGCGAGGAGCGGACTGCTCGAAGAGTTGAAGGAGTTACGCGAGAACGGCACACGGTGGGACGAATTCACGTGCGCGGCGGCGACGAAGGGCGGGCACCTCCAGGTGCTGCGGTGGTTGCGCACGAACAACTGCCCATGGGACGTGGTGACGTGCAGGGCGGCGGCGATGGACGGGCAGCTCGAGGTGCTGCAGTGGGCGCGCGCGAACGGCTGCCCGTGGGACGAGGTGACGTGCACGAACGCGGATGGGGGCGGGCATCTCGAGATGCTGCAGTGGTCACACGCGCACGGCTGCCCGTGGGACACAAACACGTGCACGTCTGCAGCGGCAGGAGACAACCTCGAGGTCCTGCAGTGGTCGCGTGAGAACGGCTGCCCGTGGGACGAGAAGACGTGCACGTACGCGGCGGAGGGCGGGCACCTCGAGATGCTGCAGTGGTCACACACGAACGGCTGCCCGTGGAGCGGGTGGACGTGCGCGGCGGCGGCGAAGGTCGGGCATCTCGAGGTGCTGCAGTGGGCGCGCGCGAATGGCTGCCCGTGGGACGAGTGGACGTGCTCGGAAGCGGCAAGGGGTGGGCATCTCGAGGTGCTGCAGTGGGCGCGCGCGAACAGCTGCCCGTGGGATGCAAACACGTGTGCGTTCGCGGCGAAGGGCGGGCACCTCCAGGTGCTGCAGTGGTTGCGCGCGAACGGCTGCCCGTGGGACGAGTGGACGTGCGAGATGGCGGTGGAGGGCGAAGCAGAAATGTATGGGCTTAGGGCTTCAGGACATCACGACTTGTTCGTCTGGGCGCGCGAGAACGGCTGCCCGATGAACGACGAGACGCGGAATTCGGCGGGTCCTCTCGGATGGCTCGGCGATGATGATTGGTGAACGGAACGTGTACCACAACGAGTTCTGAAACCGTCTCAACGCTCCACTTCCTTCGCGTCATTCGCCAAGCTGTCTTCGTTGAACGCGATAGACAGGCGTATTGTGTTCAAGTCAACATCCCGACTGTCCGTGAACTGGCCTTCAAAACAAAACCCGTTGCTCTCCACCGCGTGCAACACGTCGCCGCGGAACAACACGAGGTCGCCAGCGCTCGGGTGGAACTCGAGGTAGTGGATTTTAGTTTCAGTTTCGGTTTCGGTTTTGTTTTCGGTTTTATCCGCGGTGGGCGGCTCCTTTTCGGATTCGTCGGACGCACAAGCCGAGCTGTTCCCCACTGTGGTTTGAGCAACGGCGTGACACCGCAACCCTAGGGCGCCGAGGCCGTACTGGGTGTCGTCGCTATCAGAGTCGGAATCGGTGTCATCGCTGGAACTCTGGGAGGTGCCCGTGTTCGCCGTTTTTCTGTTCGCGTTCGGCCGAACGAATTTCGGGCACCGCACGTAAAACACCCCGCTCCAGCTCCCCTTTCCGCCGTGCTCGTGCAGCTTGTTGTGATCCCCCCCTCTGTTCGCGTTGAGCCAGCCGTACAGGTCGTGTTTCGTTATTTCTCGCTCGCCGTTTTCGGAATCCCGGACGCGGTCGTGCGCCAAGCACACCGCGGCGCTAACCAGGGCCCACCCTTTCAGGGGGGACAGGTTTTTCGCCCCGAGTTCTTTTTCGTCGCCGTTACCTTTTTTCGTCGACTTTCCCTCCTCCTCCTCCTCCTCCTCATCCGAGGTGTAGCACCACGTTTTTGGTTCCAGCAAGTCGTGCATGCTTTGAAATCCACCCACGTTGCTCACGGTGACGCCCCCGTCCGGGCCTTGCACCAGCCGTTCCTGGGCTTCGTGCGCCAAACGCGTTTTCGTCGTGGCTCGTCGCGTCAAGTCGGCCAAGATTGTTGCGTGCCATCGAGGTGAAAGGCGCAGGACGTGCAACGCCCGGTTGTTACCGGTACCACCCATCACCTGAACACCAGGCACCACGTACTCCACGTGCGACTGGAACGCGTTGGTTGCGGTCATGTCGTGATCCGTCTCGTCGGTTGTTTGATTACCATCGCTGTCGTGGTGGTGCCCAGCCTCGGTCTCGATCGTGCGTTGGCAGATTCGTTCCACGCCCCCGGTCGCGGGCAGGGCCACGAGTCGGTCCTCGGAAACCTCGTGCACGCCCCCGCGGCCGGTCATCAAGCTCGCGAGCGTGGCGTAGCGTCGGGACATCGTAACGAAAGGAAAACGGTCCCTCGGTACAACGAGGGACCGCCCCGACCCTCAAGGGCGGGGGGTTGTGCGCGTCGATTCACGCGTGAATCGACATTTACGAAACTCGATCGAGGTGCGTAAATGTCGATCGAGTCGAGCGTGTGCTGAATTTCTCGACACGTCAGAGCACACGCGCGCCGGGATGACGACCGCGGGCTGTGCCCCGGGGACGGCGCCGCGCGTCCGCGGCCAGTTCGCTCGCCATGCGCGCCTGCGAGGTGCGTCCGGATCGCACCGAGCCGTCGCGCGCGCGCGCGCGCGGCGCGTACCGAACGTGGTGACCCCAAACGCGCTCATGCGCGCCGAGGCGGCCGACTTCGAGCTCCTTCGCGTGCTCGGGCAGGTTTCGTACGCGGTTGAGTCGTCGTCCGAGAAGACGCTGACGTGGAGTGGAGGCGAGGACGGCGCGGTGCCTGACTCGATTTCGGTTTCCGGGGACGGCCCACACGAGGTTGGGGACGCGGTGATGAAGCTTTACGCGGGGAAGGTTGTCGGGTGGGACGATGGTTCGATGAGCAAAAGCAACGCCGTGCCTGACGTGTTACTGAAGGAATACGTAAACGCGGCGGCGAGCGCTTTGGCGGACGCGGAGGTTACCGCTTACATGGCTTTGTACGGCGACCCGAGCGATAGCACGATCGGCATGACCTGGGATGGCAAGGTGTTGGGAGAGGCGTTTGACCCCGCGAGTTTGCCGGTGGTGCCGCTGATCGCGTTTTTCGCGAGTAAACAAGTTGGAAACTCCGACGCGAACGGTTCGCTGTGGACGGTCCAGTTATGGGGCGCCGGCGGCCTGGCCAGACTGGCGAGCTACCCATCAAAGCGACAGGACATATACGAACAGAAGTGGTGGCCGCCGGTGCAACGCGCGCGGGACGCGGGGATAGGTAAGGGCCTTTCCCACCCACCACATTCCACTGACTGATTGCCTGTACTCGTACCAGAAGGGACTATTCCCTCTGCCCTGACTGTTTGTCCATACATCGCGATATACACGACTGACATTTATTTTACCTCAATCAGGGCCGCGCGCGCGGTTCGTGCGAAACGCGGCGCGCGGCGTGTTCAACGCCATCGCGGCGATTCACAAAAGAAACGTCGCGCACGGCGCCATCGACGCGAGTGCGTTTTCGCTGAACACTTTGGAGGACGGAAGGGCGGACGATTTGGAGGTACGGCTGATGAACTTCGGGTTCGCCTCTGTTTTGACTCCAGAAAAGAAACAACAAGACATGCGCGCCGCCGCAATTGTCGTCGCCGAGTTGCTTTTCTCATCGCTCGCGCTGAACGGGCCGTCGCAGAGCACGTCGGCGGTCGCGCTGACCCGGTTGTTCGAGAACGTGTTCCTGCTTGACGAAAAACAGGCGCGGGAGTATTTCCTGGAGGACGGCAACTACACAGACGTGGTGGAGTTCCTGGAGTTCAGGGACCGGCAGGGGGACGGGTGGCGTTTGTTGGTCGACGCGTGGCGCGGCGATTGCTCGGCGGAGGACATTCTTGGGAGACTCGAAGCGGTGCAGACGCCGTACGATTAGAGGAATAGTCAGTATGATGGGAGGTAAATCAGTGCGATTGAAGTAGTGTAAGGGTACATTTTATTTAGACATAAAGTGAAGCCCGCACAGCCGTCGTAGCACACAACCGCTTACCACGACGTCGCATGAACAACATGTGTGGTCAGGTACTTGCGTTCGAACATTGGACGCACTTCTCGTGGTCGCTTGTCTCTTGGGATACAACAAAAGTTTTCTCTTGTTTTTCTTCCACCTTCCGCTTCCGTCCGTCCGTCAGACCGGGTAGATCCCCACTTCCTTCGCCATGAGCTTCAGCCCTTCCAGCCTGTGTTCCGCGTTCGGCACGTCGAGCTTCAGGTCAACCACAACATCGGTCATGCGTTCGAACCCTACCCTCATTTGCCCTTCGTTCACCTCGCCCGAGTTCGCCAGCACTTTCAGCAAACCAAGCAACCGCGGCGCCGTCGAGTTTCCCGGCGCGGCTGAGATTGTAAAAAAGAAATGTCAGTCTTGTATGGGCAATCAGTCGGCGGAATGTGGTTATTGAGAAAGACTTACCTTCGATGCAAAGCACCAGCGCTCTTTTCACGAGCTCGTGGTGGAAGTACCTCGCGTTTAGGGTTCGCAAACAGGACCGGGCTTCCTCGACGGATCCGTTGACCAGGAACTCTCGCAACAGGTCTTGAATCGCGGCTTTTGCGGCGTCAATCGGGGACTTCTCGGGGTCGCCCCACGCCCGAAGCACCCGCTCCGTGCAGTGCCGGTCGCGGAGGTGTCCGTGCGCTAGGTCAATGCAATCCGCGGCTTTATCCGATTGCCTTAGGCCTGGTAGTAAACCCTCCAGCGTAACATCGATGAACTTCGGTGGCAGGATGTCATCCACCACAGCCCTGGCGATGAACATCGCCAAATCCGCGGACGCGGCCGGGACGTCGAGGGCGAGGTCATCCACGCTCTCCAGCAGTCGCTCGAAGCCGCGCTGGATTTGGGACTGATCCAGGTGATACGGGTAAAGCGTCGATAGCAAACACGCGGCGGCTTCTTTCTCTCGGTTTCCCCGGTCCATCGCAAGCGTCACCAGCCTCTTGACGAAGTAGTGCTGGTAAAGAGGCTGTTCGGTTTGGTCCAGAATCAACCCGACTGAGTTGAATAAAATATTTAGGAAGAGGAGGAAAGTGTTAGTATTGTACGGGAACACAGGGAGGCGGGCTTTGGGAAAGCACACCACGCGTACCTTCGTGGACGTCGGATGACTCGAAAAACTCCTCCGTCATTTTCGTGATTAGCGATTTGTACGCCACGATCACGTCGGCCCTCGGTAGCGCCGTACCCCGACTCGTCCTTAATTTGTACGGCTCCTCCCCACTGTCGTAGTTGGGATCCCCAGCATCCAGCACGAAAATCGGGGTCTCCGAGCCTAACAAGTCAGAACTCAGCATCCGGTTTTCGCCTTTCCGCACGCGGTTGCCGGGTAACTTGTGGTGATGCTTCCCGTGCCCAGGCTCGTGTCCGGGTTCCAACAACACCAAACCGTCGTCGTTCCCGTTGAGGTGCCTCAAACGAATCGTCTCGTCGAAAATCAAACGCTGCTCCTCGGTGAGAAGCGACATGTCGGTTCGATGGAAGGTTTAGGGTCACAAACGACCTGGGGGTGAAGCGCGAGAAAGGGGGAACGCGTGGGTCAGTGGAGTGGGGAGCGAGATCGATCTGGGACCGGGACGAGGAGAAACGCGGGGGTGGTGGATTTCGGGTGGGGTTTTTCGGCGTGTGCCCGAACTCGGGTGATGCGTCGCGCCGTTTGCGTACCTGTGCTGCGGTTTCGGCTGTGCTTCGCGATGCGAGGGCGGGAACGCGCTGGTGGGCGGGAACAAAGGCGACGCCGTGCGCGGCGCGGAATGGGGGGACGCGGGGGTCTAAAAAACCAATGATGACTCGGTTTTCCCGGCAAAAAAAAGAAAGGACGCGTCGCGTCTCCGCAGGTGCATTTTCCCCTCGGTCAAGCTAATGATCAGCCGTTTTTAGTCACCGAAGGTGTTTTTCACTTCACGGTCAAATCGAACGCGGGAATTTTCGGAAAAAGCCGAGAAAAGAAGAAGCATCAGAGCAGGTAATGAGCTAATGACAACGCGGGCTACGCGTACGTTCCCCGCCCCTTTGTCGTCACTCTTCACCGTTCCTTCTTCTTCTCTGTTCGCGCGCGTTGCTTGAGCTGCGCGCGTTTCGCCTGGATCATCACCCCGGTCATCAATCGTAAGAAATTGATCAACACCAACACCAACACGCACACGAGCGGCATGCAAAACACGGTTGTGGTGAACACACCATCTTTGTCGAAATAATCTTGCGAGCTGAACTCTCTCCAGTGCGTTTGCGCGAGGGCGTTGAGGCGCTCGGCGAGGAGCACGGCAGACGCGCAGGTGATGAAAATCGCACTTTGCGCAACCTCCGACCTGCGCGTCACCACCGTCAACACGAGCATCACGACGTGAAACGAAAGCACCGCGACCAAAAAAGGTTCCCTCCAATCCACGGCTTCGTAAAACCCGCGGTACAGCTCGTACGCCTGTCGCAACGCATCCGGGCCCGCCGCGTCCCGAAGCGTACGGCTCGCTTCTTTCAGAAGCTCCTCACCAACCCCGAGCAGATTCGCCTGCTGCTCCAAAATCTCCTCCATCACGGCACACCGCGCGCGCCCGCGCGTGTGATGAGGGCGTGGTGGGTTTCACTGGGTGTGCCAAGATTTTGTTCGTTTTCCATAACTAGAATGAGTGTTGTTGAATTCATGTGCGTGGTGGTAGTCCACGCCGCGCCGCGCACGATGGACTCGTTCGCGATCGCGGACTCGATGGACCGCGCCGCGGCGTTGCTGGCGCAGGCAGCGAGCGAGGTGTACGTCGGTGACGAGGCGTTCAACCCCCTGGCTGACGTGAAGTGGCTCGGCCGGGTCGCGTTGTTCTGGGCGACGCTGCCTTGGTTCACGATCGTCACCACGCTTGCGTTGCTGGTGGTCTCCGTCACGTTCTTCGTGCTGACGCACCAAACCAGCTTGCTTACTAAGTTCGACGACTTCGTCACGAGACAGGTACTAAACAAGATGCGTCAGAAGCTCGCCGGTGACGTCCGAATCGGCACGGTCAAGCTCCGACCCACCACGGTGACTATTTGCGATTTCCAACTGGGCAACCCGCCAACCGCGGCGTTCGCGGCGCCGTTTCTGGTGGCCGCGAAAACGGTGCACTGCGCACTCAATCCGCTATCCATGCTTGGCGTGAAGGGCAGGGGCAACTTCGTGTTGGGGTACTTGTGCGGCGAAATAGCCACGTTGAGTGTCACCGGGGCGACCGTTTACGTGGACGAAGTTGCTGACCCAGCGGCCGGCGTGCTGAGCGCGAAGAAGATCCGAAACTTCCAGAACCTGCGGCGGCAATCCTCTGAAGACGCGGCGCTGGAACGCGCGCGCGAGGAAGCCGCGCTCGTGCTACTGCTTGAAGAAAAGCGAATCGCAGAGATGGCGACAAATAACTTGAAGCAAAGAGACCCGAACCTTGCGTCGTTGTTCGCCACGATTGGCGATTCGTTCGCGTCGGCGAGTTCCGAAATTGAAAAACAACTCGCGGAGGTGAACAAACAAGCCTCATCGTTGGGCAGCGCCGTGGCCGGGGGTGTGCAAGCCGCCGGTGCGGACGTTACGAACAAGCTAAACGCGCTTATTAATTTGTTGGAACGCGTGAACCAGAAACCGGTTGAAGAGTCTGAAGACGAGAAGCGCAGAAAACGAAAACTCACGCTGGAGTTGCAAACACTGCAGTTTTGTGAGTGGGAGATTTTTATCCTAGCCGTGAACAAAGCGCCGTTCAAGTTCCGGAAGTGGGAGTTGCAGGCGTTCAAGGGCGGCGTCGGGGCGTTAGCCAGGGAGTGCGCCTCAGGGCTGCTCAACGAAATCATCAACGACTTCCAACACGAAATCCTGACTAACCTGTCCAAGGACATAGCGGCGGTCGGGGATGGACTTTTGAACGTGGGTGCCGGCGTGGTGGGCGGCGGCGCGTTCGTGGTGGGTTTAGGGGTTTCAAGTGTCGGCGCCGTGGGGCAAGGCTTGGTGGATACCGGGGGGGTTATTGGCAAGGGCTTTGCGGACACGGGAGAGGTTATTGGGAAGGGCTTAAGTGACACTGGAGAGGTCATCGGCAAGGGGTTCACAGACACAACCTCCGCAATGACTGGCTTTTTCGGATTTTCATCGTCCACAACATCCTCTCAGGTGACGTCCACCGCAGCGACATCGACGATTTCCGTGGAAACCTCGGAGACGCGATTGAAAGAAGAAGCCGCCGCGGAGCGAGCCGCCGCGTACGCGATTAAAAAGGCTGAAACGATCCTGGCGTCGGAAGAGGAGGCATTGCGAAAATCCGAAGAAGCCAAGGAGACAAAGGAAAAAGCGCGCCTCGCGCAAGAAGAGCGCATCGCCGCGGCCGCGATCGCCAAGGCGGAGTTGCGTAGCGGGAGAGACTAATTGCTCTATTGTATTATCATTCGTTACAACGTAAACATCTCAGCCGCGCTCATTTCTTTTTAGGCACCACGCCTCGCATCGCGAGCAGCTCTTCGCTCGCGATTTGCATGATCGTCGAAAAACGCACCTTGGCGTGTTTCTCCCACAGGTGGCCAGCCTTTTCCTTGCGCCGCCACTCCTGCGCCGGGTACGCGGGCGAGTTAAGGCCGTACAGAATCCGGGCAACCGCTCGGGCGGACATACACCCCGCGCCGCCTGCTTTACCCCCGGACCTGTGCGTTAACAACTCCCGGACATCCTGTACCAAACCCCGGGGAGGTTCGTTCGCGATGACGGCGGAGACGCGGGAAACGGTTTCCGATGGAGTACCTCCCGTTCCCGTAGTATCAACCGGACCTTCTCCGCGTGTGTCATCAGCGGTACCGTATCCCATTCCATCATCAATACCTCCGCCAGGCGGCGCCCCCAAATACGCCTGCAACGTCACCCTCAAGATCGCGCTTTGCGTTTCGTCCGTTTCGCAGTTCGCCGCGAGTTCAAGCGCGGCGTACACGGTGTCCAGTTTCGACACGGCGCATTGTTCTACGTTCGTGAGGTGCGCGGCGAGCGCTTTGGCTAGCGGCCGTACGTCGCGGGGCGGCGTTTTCAGAATCTCGTACCCCACCGCCCGGTCGGTTAAACGGTACGCGCCTTCACCGTTCGCGCTGAGCGCCTGCAGCTGATTCTGCACCTCTTCCAAGTCCGCGCCCATGGCCCTCGCCGCGGCGGCGATTGAAAACCGGTACACACCCGCTCTCGGCTTGGCGCTGATTTCCAGAACGGCTTTTACAAGGGGACACTTCACCGCGAGCGCGTCCACGCCGCCGCCGCCGTGAAAGGAAAGCTCGCACGTGGCTCGTACGTCGGGAAGCACTTTCAGGAGGCCAACGGACGATGCGTCACTCACCTCGCTCCATTCATCATTCCGCCACAGCTCCAAACAAGAAAGCACGGTTTCAATGACCTCGCCGCGCATATCGACGTCGCGCTCGATTTGCGAAACAATCAACGCGCCCACGGGGCGCGCTTTTTCTTTTTGTGGAGGTGCTGAGTCATCATTGGCTTTTGTGTTAGTCACGTCTCCATCGACACCGCCAACAGAAGTAGTCCCACCCCCCTCTACCTTCTTCCCTTTCCCGGAAGACGAGCCCGAAAGAAACACCAGCTCTAGTAACTTACGCACCCCACATTCGTCAACCCCGTCCGCGTGCGACAGCGACCGCAGGCGTACGAAGTCATCTTGGTCGATGAAAGAAATGCAGCGCGCGCCGTGGCCGTCCCTTCCCGCTCGCCCGGCTTGCTGGATGTACGCCTCCGGCGACCGCGGCAAGGAGTAGTTGACGACGCAACGCACGTCCGACTTGTCAAGGCCCATGCCGAACGCCACGGTCGCGACGACCACGCGAACCGACCCGCTGAAGAATTGACCCTGCGTCCGATGCCGGTCCTTCGCGTCCTGTCCGGCGTGGTACGCCTTTGCGTTGACGCCGTTTGTTTGCAAATACGCGGCGACGGTTTCGGCTTGGTTTTGAAACGCGACGTACACGATGACGCTTCCCGTGCCATTCATTGGGTGTTTCATGAGCAGGTGATTCAGCGTCGCCTCCCTGGCGCTCGCCGGGACTCGCATCGCGGACAACACCAAATTGCCCCGAATAGCGTCGTTGCGAAACGCGCCTTCGGCCGGGATCCCAAGCGACGCTCGCAACGAAATCTCGGTGCGGTGCGTCGCCGTCGCGGTGAGCGCCAGCACGGGGCCAGCCAGGTTCAACCTTTGTTTCAAAATCTGCCCCAAGCGGTGGTACGCCGGCCGGAAGTTGTGCGACCACTCTGAGACGCAGTGCGCCTCGTCCACGACGGCTAGGGAAACGCCGCCTGGAACGAACTTCAAGTCGTGCAGGAACCGCTCGTTGAGAAGGCGCTCGGGTGAGACGAACAACACCTTCAACTTCCCAGAGCGCATCTCGTCAAGCACCGCGAAGAGGTGCGAAATCGACTGGTCCGATCGGAGCGCCGCGCCCGGTAACGCGGGGGGCAGACCCCGCAGTTGGTCCGCCATCAGCGCCAAAAGCGGCGACACCACCAGCGTCAACCCGGGGAACAGCAGCGCGGGAAGCTGGTAGGTTAGGGATTTTCCGGCGCCCGTGGGAAGCAGCGCGAGGGTTGATTTTCCGCTCAACACTCGGGTGATGACTTCCACCTGGCCGGGCTTGAAGCCTTGGTGCCCGAACGCTCTTTTCAAAATGTCCACCAAACCGTCAGACGTGGGGTTCGCGAAACAATCAGCGCACGCTTGGGTGAGCTCCGGACCGGGTTTCTCGAGCGTGTCCCTAAACGCCGCTGCGGCGGCGGCGGCGGCGGCGGCGCCCGGCCGAGCCGCTTCCACGGCGTCTTCTTTCGCTTCAAGCAGCGCCCTTTTTTTCGTCTCCGCGGGCGTTTCACCGGCTTTGTTTTTATCCGCCCAGTCACCGCCGCTCCACACGGACTGCGCGACATCACCGGGTTGAGGCGCCGTCTTCCGCCTACCAACGCCTTTGTTCCAGGACTGCCCTCCCCCCCCGTACCGGTTAGACGCCCCAGTGCTTTTCTTCGCCCCGCCCTTCACCCCCGCGCTTTTCCAGGTTTTCTTCAAGTTCGTTTTCACAAAGTTGCCTTTACTGGTTTTGGACCCGGCTTTCTTCTTTGCCGCGATTGGCGCGCGGTCGGGGGCCTCGTCACCCGCGGCGCGCCAATCCGCCGCCTCAGCGGGCTTCGCCTTGCCGCCGCTGGATTTTTTCGGTTTCTTGGAAGCCGCGGCGGCGGCGGCGGCGACGGCGGCGTTCCTCGCCTCCGCGCGCTCGCGACCGGTCATCGGGCGTTGCGTGCCGCTTGGGTCTTCAACCGTTTCAACCGTTTCCATGCCATTTGAGGTATCTGCCTGCGTCGTCGTATCTGCCGTGGTCGTCGCTTTCGGTGCCGTCTTGGTTTTTCTCGGGGCTGCTTGCTTTTTAGTAACCCCCGACGCGCGCTTGCGTTTTTTCGTCGTCGCGATCGCGAAGTCGTCCTCTGACTCGCTCATAGCGTAATCGCCGTCGTCGTCCGACTCGGTCTTTTTCGGTTTCGCGTTGCCTGAAGCTTCCGCAGCCTGGCGGGCACTTTTTCGCGCCGCCGCAACCTCCATCCGTCGCGCCGCGCTCGCCGACGCCCTCGCCTCAGCCGCGTCGAAATTCTCCTCCTCCTCCTCCTCCTGGAAATCACCCGCGTCCGCCTCCACCGCCGCGAGCATCTCGTCCTCATCACGGTCCACGTTAGGTTTGGACCGCGGCTTACCGTGTGCGGTCACAGGCGTTTGTTTCGCAGTCACGGGCTTGTACGTGTTAACGTTAGTGCTGACCGGGGGCTTATTCGTAGTGACAGTAGTGCTCACGGGGTGCGTTTTCGTAGCAACCGGCGGGGGGACAACCGCCGCGTCTCGGTTGACGATTCCCCGTCGCCGCGGTTCCTCGGCTAGGAAGTTGGACAACGTCATCCGTTCTCGGTCACCGCCCAATTTTAGAACCCCGTTGTCCAGCACGGACCGGGCGTCACAAAGCAAGGGCTCGAACGTAGGCGGGGCGGTGTTCCCCGTCGCGCCGCCGTCGCGAACTCGCGCGGCGTCCGCTCGGTTCGCGAAACCGCCGCCGCCGCCGCCGCCGCCCAGCCTGGCAAACGGGTTAGACCCGAACTTCGGTTGCTTGGTCGTCAACGGCTTAGCAGCAACACGCGGAAGCGAGGCAAACGCATCACCCGAGCGCACCATCAAGAACCGCGCGTCCGGGAACAACGCGCGCGACGCTTTCGGCGAGCCCTTGTGTGCTTTGCGCGGCGACCGGCGCGGCGACGCGGGTTGGTTTTGGTTGTTTTGGAGCAAAAGAGTTTGCGCGGGGGACTTGCTAGGCGACTTCGCCGCGCGCATGGGCTGTACCCTGGTTGGTGCTTTCACCGGCGTCGCATCCACCACGTCGTCGTCATCGTCATCGCTGCTGTCGGTTGCGAGTCTTGGAAGGCGAGACGCCATTGTTGGGTTTCGCGCGCGCGCCGAAACGCCCGCGAACCGATTCTGATTCTTGCCAGGAGACACCCCGCTGCCGACTCCACCTCGTGCCGCATCCACCAGTGGTGCTCCACGCGGGCTTCGTGCCGCGCTTGCCTCGGCCTGTTTCACCCCTCCCGGCCCGATTTCGGTACCCGCCACCGCGTTTTCCTTGTCCAGCTTTCCTTTCAGCGACCGGTACAAACCGTACATCTCCTTGACCCCTGACGCCAACGCCGCGTCGTCTTTGTTCGGCGCGCGCCCGTGCGCGGTCGCGAATTCGGTCTCCCAAACCTTCAACTCGCGACGCGTCTTCGCCATCCGGGCCGCGAGATCGCCATCCTGGCAGGATGACGCGTCGGCACCCGAAACCCCAGCACGCGCCAACGCGACATCACCGCGCGGCGCCTCCATGCCGTGTCTCTCGCCGTGCCCCCCGTTGTGACTGTGAAGACGTCGTCTCATCCGAGGTGAAGCAGGCACCCTTTTTGAAAACGAGAGGTTCGTTTCCCGCGTTTCACGAGTAACACCGAACCCTGTTTTTGTGGGCACCCAAGGCACAACGAGTCGCGGCGACACGCCGCGACGCGCACTACGACCCGGTGCTCGTGGTGGTGTCGCACCAGGCGCAAAGCACTTCTGTGGGGCGTTTGGTTTCGTGAACACGTGCTTCCCCTACGACGCGTGGGTCGCGGGTCGTGGTCGCGTCGCGGTGCCTCAGATTAGATTAGCCTCGGAGACGACATCAAAAACAATTCCGCGATGAAGTTCCGCGCCACGTTCAGCAGCGTCGGCGTGCAGTGGCTGGAGCGTTTCGTCCCCGTGTTCGAGAAACTGGGCAATGAGCTCACAATGTTGCTCACCCGAAACACGATTCACCTTGTGCAGGACGCGGTGAGCACGGGCGGCCTGGAGCTGCACGCGGATTTGCTGAAAAACGAGGTGTTCGAAGAGTACAAAATCTCGAGCAACAACGAGGACAAGATTGCGTTTTCGCTGGAACCCGCGGTGTTGCACCGCGTGCTGAAAGGCCTAATAGGCAGCGAAGCCACTTCGGTTGATGTGAAGCTTATTAAGCGCGTAATAAGCCCGGGCAACGCCGCACCGTTCTTGAACTTCACGAGCAAAGGGCTGGTTGATATAACCCAAGACGTCCCCCTGGCCGGTCCGCTCACGAAGCGGGAAGTTTGCGTTTTAGGTACGCGCTGGGGCTTTCCCAAATCCAGGCACCTACGTTTACGGACCCTACCTGACTGTTTGAGCACACCGCGGTGATTAAAAGCAAGCGTACTGCATACAGCACAAACGCACTGTTTACGGACCCTGGTCGACTACAGTACCCGTAATGATTTACTGGCGTAATCGCAACTGTTACAAACCTGTACCGTACTCGCCGACTCGCGACTGACACTTTTCGTTCATCACAGAAACGCTCATCACGGCGAACGTGGTGGACGTTCCGTTTTGGCTGAACCTTGACCGAGCCGCGACGGACACGACGCACGTGACCGTGGAGAAGTTCAAAGCTATTGGCGGTGTGGTGGAACTCGCCACCACGAAACAAGGCGCGCTGCACTTAGTCGTGCAATCGTCGGAACAAGGCGCCGCCGTGATCGGGGTGGAGCTTCAGGTACTGCCTCCTGGGCTTTCCCAAATCCGTCGACACAGCGTTTTATCTTTAACGCTGTTGACTGTTTGTCCATACATCGTCCAATACACGCCCAACACGAGACGTTAACCACTTTTCTTTTACAACCACAGAACCTGCCCGTGTTGCCTGACACCGAAAACGCGCGAAACCTGGATGATGGCACGACAAACACGGATGACATCACCTCAAGCACGTCCCGCTTAGCACACGCGAAAGCCTCTGGAAACGCGCTTTGTGTCAAAGTGGATACGAAACACCTTTGGAAATCGCTAAGCGGCACGGCGAGCAACCCGTCGGATTGTTTGTTCGGCGTGGCGCGGAATAAAAACTTTGTGGAGCTGGTGTACCGCTTCGACAGGCAAGCCGTGAATGGCAACGACGCGGTGGGTTTGATGGTGCGCGTGCCGGTTTTGGAAGACGACGACGTGGCGGGGAGCGATTTTGATGAATAAATGGATTTACGTTCGCTTACGACGCTTTGTGAAGGACTCTTTAGATATATAACATTTGAAGGGTTGCTCGCTCCTCCGCGGTTCCGTCCTACCGTCTCAACTCAACCCAACCCAACTACCGTCTCAACCCATCATCTGCGTTTCGTACGACTCCAAGTCCTCCACGGGCGCCTTCGCGGCGTCCGCCGCGGACACAACCCCGGCCGCCTTCGCCGCCGCCGCGACGCGCTTGTCGAGCTTTGACGCGGCTTTCGCGTCCGCCTTCGCGTTCGTCTTCGCGTTCGTCTTCGCGTCCGTCTTGGCACCCGCCGATGAAGCAGCCTTGATCTCAGCGGTACTCTTCGCCGCGTCAACCGCAGCGCGCGCCACTTTCGCCTCGGCGACGATGCGCGCCACGCTCTGCGCGGTTGTTTCCGTCGCCTGCGCCGCTTCCTTCGCCGCCGCGGTCGCGTCCGGGTTTCCAACAAGGCTTTGCTGGATGTTAAACAAAGTGGACATGATGTTGTTCATGCCTTCTTTCAAGCCGTGCACGTCTGTTTCAATCGCGGTGACGCGGTCCTCCGCGCTCGCGGGGAGGGGCTGGGTAGGTTCTTTTTGAACAGGGCGGCCCTCGACCAACAAAGGACGCTCGCCCTCCACACCCACGGGCTGCTCGCCCGGCAGACCCACAGGCAGTTCACCTTCTGAAAGGCCCGGTTCAGGGACATCGCCATTACCAGCCGTGTCGGGCGACTCACTGACATCGCCGTCAACAACCTCCCCCCGCGCGCGCGCCGCCTCCGCCTCCTGTTTCATCGCCGCCTCAACAAGCGCCGCGGCGTCCTTCACTTTGTCCGTGAACGCCTTTTCCGATTCCTTGTGCGTGTCCGTGGCCGTTTCCAGTGAGGACACGGATTTAACACAGCTCGCTTCGCCTTGTTCGTTGGGAAAATCAACAAAAGAATCACTCGCCGCGACGTACACTCGCGAGTGACTCTTTTCGCGTTTCGTCCGCGACGCCGCCGCGACGCTGTCCATGGCGCTACAACTCGTGGTCACGTGCGTCTCCGCGTCCGCCATCAGGAACTGGTCCATCGCTCTTAATTCCCAGTCCTGCAGCATGTCGTACCCGGTGATGTTCTGTGAGGTGACGCAGCCCATTTTGTGGAGCTTTGCGTGGGTCTTTTGTGACGCGTCGTCGGTGGCGACATAAACAGGCGGACCCATCCCAGCCTTGGCTTCCTTGCACACGTCGCGGAAGGCGTTTATTTTCGCGTCAAAGTTCGTCGCCCCGGCGTCCAGGTGCACGGCTTTGAAGTTTGGCGACTTGCCGAACAACGATTTGCGCGCGATCTGCATCACCTCTGTGATGTGCGGCGAGGGCTTGAAGTCTATTTGCGACTCGGTTTCAGCACAGATTGCGAACTGCTGCGAACCGAGGCAGGTCCACCACTCCCGGGTTTTCAACTCGTTGAGCACGTCGTCGTAGTTCGTGATGACGTCGGACGGAACGCTCGTTATTTGGCCACCGGGGAAGGAGTACTTCGCGTCTGCACGCACCGTATCCGTTTTATCAGCAGCACTGATGCACAAGTCAGGCCCGCCCGCGTCTTCAATGCGCTGCCAGTCACCTTTACTCATCGTGCGCCATCCCGCGTTGTCATCCTTTTGCACGACGTCGTCCAGAAAGATGGAATCTTGGAAGTTCCCAGATGTGTACTCCCCGACCGCGAGCTGCATGTTCGCGTCGGTTGCCATCTTTTTGTAGCACTGCAGGTGCTTCAGCTGTTCCGACAAACCCTGCTGGTCAAGCATGGCGTACAACGTTGGGCGCCCGGTGCCGTCGTCGCCGGGTAAACCGAGACGCGGCGAGGAAGAGGTAATGAGCGAAGGGGCACCTCCCGCGTGGTGCACGCCCGCCAACGCAAGCGCCGCGACCGAAGCAACCCCGAGGAGCACGGACGCGCGGGTCTTCTGCCCGGCGACGGCATCCGGGCGAAGCTCGCCGTTCAGGAGGGATATGCCCTCGGCGTTCCGGGAAGCCATCGGACGACGCGCGCGGCACGAGTGGTGCAGCGCGCCTGCAAAACCAGAATGGGTGTTGAAAAAAAACAGGCCGCCCGAAAATCGTATTCGCTGCCCGGTTTTTGACGGGGTTGATAGGTAGATTTCACAGGTAAAGTGTAAATTTAAATGGGTGTAAATTTCGGACTCAAAGGCGGTAGACTTTCAAGCAGCAATTCTCCTTTCAAATGGTTTGCCTCCCGCACATCACTTGACAAGTGCAAACACATCGCACGCGCGCGGTCTCGCCCCCGCCCCGCCATGGGCCTGCGAACGTGGATGGATGTGGTCGACGACGTGCTGCTGCAGCGGTGGCACACGCGCGGGTTACCGTCCGACCCCAAAGAGGTGTGCGGCGCCGACGTCAAAGGCAAGACCTTCATCGTGACCGGCCCCACCAGCGGCATCGGCACGTCCACCGCGGAGACTCTGGCGAAGTTGGGCGCAAGGGTGGTTCTGGCGTGCCGCACGGTGGCTAGGGGCGAGGCGCTGGTTGCGCAGTGGCGACGTGAACACGACAATGACAAGACAACCATCGATTGCGAGGTGATGCTTCTGGATTTAGACTCGCTCGATTCCGTGCGCGCGTTCGCGCGGAAGTTCTTGGCCAAGAAAACCAAACTGCACGTCTTGATCAACAACGCGGGCGTTTTCGACATGTCCGGTTCGTTTGTTAAAACGAAAGATGGGTTCGAACAGCACTGGGGGGTGAATTACATCGCGCCTGCGTTGCTTACGCTTCTTTTGATGCCCGCGTTGGGTTTGGGGGGTGAGGCGAAAAACCCAGCCAGGGTGGTGTTCGTCACGTCGAAGCTGCACGCGTTCGCAGACAAAGTCGACCTGACGGACGCGAGTTTCGACAGGAGGAAGTACGGCGCCCGCGCGGCGTACGCGCAGAGCAAACTCGCGGAGCTGCTGTTCGCGCGAGCGCTGGAGAAAAGGCTGCTGAATGTGGTTGACGAAAGTAGTACGGAGAGTAGTACTAAGAGCAGTACGGGGAGTAGTACTAAGAGTAGGACGGAGAGCAGTACGGAGCGTAAAACTAAGAGTAGTACGGCGAGTAAAACTACGCCGGAGAAACGTGAAACCCACGTGCGTTGCGTCTGCGTGCACCCCGGGAACATCATAACGGGCGTGGTCCGGACGTTGCCGAATTTCGTCCAGGTTGCTTACAAAGTCATCATGGGAAGCATCTTACTGACGCCGGCGGAGGGCGCGCGGGCGAGTCTGTTCGCGGCGACGAACCCGAAAGCGCTTCTTGGCGAGTTGACGCTCGCGCCGTACTTCGAGTCGCAGTGCGTTTTGACGTCGCCGTCGAAAGCGGCGGTGGACGACGACGCCGCGGCGGCGCTGTGGGAACAGACGATACGCACGTTCGAGGCGTTGAAGGTACTAAACAAAGGAGAAGGTGGTATTTATTCATAACAAAGTATTTATTATTCAAACAAACAACGCGCGTTGTTTTCCGAGAAACACGCGATACGCGGCGGCGAGACGACGCGAACAAGCCCCCCCAAGCGCCACGCCTCCTGGGGACGATTCGATACCTCCCCCTCCTTTACACGGCCATTTTCATTTCGATCTTCGGGTGCGGGTCGTACCCCGTGATTGTGAAATCCGCAAACGTAAACGAGTCGATGTCTGTTTTCGCCGGGTTGATGGTGAGCGTGGGAAACGGCCGCGGCTCCACCTCGAGTTGTTTCATCAGCGGCTCGACGTGGTTGGAATACACGTGCGTATCGCCGCAGACGTGAATGAACTCGCCCGGTTTCAAACCGCACACCTGGGCGATCATGCACGTCAACAACGAGTAACTCGCGATGTTGAACGGAACCCCCAACCCCATGTCGCACGACCGCTGGTACATCTGGCAAGAAAGCTCGCCGTTCGCGACGTAGAACTGGCAGAACATGTGGCACGGAGGCAGCGCCATCTCGTGCAGCGCCGCCGGGTTCCACGCGGTGAGCAAAATCCGGCGGTCGTTGGGGTTGGTTTTGATCTTGTGAATCACCTCCGCGAGCTGATCCACGCCTTGGCCGTTGTAATCGGCGTGCATGTCTTTGTACGTAGCGCCGAAGTGACGCCACTGGAACCCGTACACGGGCCCGAGGTCGCCCTCCTCTCGGTGCCCCAAACCCACCGAGTCGAGGTACGCCCGCGAGCCGTTACCGTCCCAGATCTTGATATCCTTGTCCTGCAGTTCCTTGGCGTTGGTTTTGCCGCCCACGAACCACAGCAGTTCCTCCGCGACGCCGCGCCAAAACACGCGCTTCGTGGTGAGCAGCGGAAAGTTGCGCCGCAGGTCGAACCTCATTTGCTTTCCGAATTTCGAAATCGTACCCGTTCCGGTGCGGTCGCCTTTGACGTTGCCTTCCTCGATTATTTCTCGGATCAGGTCCAGGTACTGCGTTTCTTCGTGAACTACACCTGCGGCGCGCGCCACGGCCGGTACCGTGGCGGAGCCGATTTGCCGCGCCTTGCCTGACGCTTGGTCGGCGGCGAAGTAGGTGAGGAACTGGATCGTGGCGCCTTCCTTTTCCCTGATCACGGGCGCTGACGCGTACAGCTTGAACTTGTTTGGGTCCAGTTTCGGAAGGAAGGCGTCGCACTTGAACAGATCCGGGAAAGCGACAGGGGGCGTGACCTCGGTCAGGTGCACGGCTGTGCATTTTGGCGAACCCAACGCCTCGGCGTACACCTGCGCGCCGCCGATCACGAACACGCGCTCCACTTCTTTCCGCATTTCTTCGCTCCCCAGAAATTCCAAAGCCTCGTCAAGAGACGCGCGCAGAAGCACTCCTTCCGGGAGGGTCTCACAAGGGGTGTCGCCGTTTCCATTCGGGATAGAGTTTGTATCACCACTCGCTTCCCGCAAAGACCCGCTCCGCGAAAGAACCACGTTTACCCTCCCCGGTAACGGCCTGAACTTGGGTGGGATGCTTTCCCACGTTTTCCGGCCCATCACAACCGCGTTTTTCTTACCAGGCTCGTCCACCTGTGAGGTCAAGGCCTTGAAATACGCCATGTCCTTGGGAAGCCTCCAGGGGAGCGTGCCGTCCAGGCCGATGCCCATCTCGCCCGCCGTCGCCGCCACGACAACTTGGAAATCACGCGTGGAGGTACTCATCGCGAGTGTTGGTGTTTGGCTCGAGACGACGCGTTTCGCAAACGACGCGTTGTTCGGGGCGATCGTGGCCCGGGTAGGTCGCGGAGCACAAAAACGCGTGCTTTGCCGAGACACAAGCGGCGGTGCGGCGACCGACCACGGACCACGGCGGACCACACGCGCGACCGCGCGGAGACCGAACGCGATCGTGGTGCCAACAAGCGGTGCCTACCGCTTGTTTTTTTAAATCGCGCAAACTTGGACGACGCGAAAGCGAGAGAGGTGACGCGCGCGTGCGGTTCTTCGCGGGGGAGACGCGCAAGCAAGCCGGAACGTCCGACAACAAACTCCGCGTAAACCGGCGGAGCGCGAGGTGGGGTGTGACGTTGGCGTTGGAGTGGTGACGTCGAGATGGCAAGTTTGAAAGTGTGTGAGATTTCGAAAAGAGGCCCATATCTCTATGGACTGGCAGACTAAACTGCTATAAAGAAAACAGAGTGATCCGCAACCCTGCATCGCGTGGCGCTTGATCCCGCACACCCACTGCGCGGTCCGGATGTCGTTGAAACCGGTGCCCGGGTCGCTGCGGGATCTTCCCCGCGGCCCTCCTTATCATGGGGGCGGGGGCTTAGGGCCTGCCCCGGGTTCCGGGGGAGGGTTCGGGGGCGGCGCGCCGCGCCCGACGCACGGTCTGCCTCCCCGAGGCGGCATGATGGGAAGCGGTGGGGGAGTTCAAGTTTCGCAGCACCAAACCGGGCTCCCCCCCTCGATTATCAGCTTGTTCGAAGCCAGAGCGCCGCTGGAGTACATGCCCGCGCCTGCGCGGCCGAAGAAAACGCTAGCGCTTACCGGCATCGCGGGTTTGGTGAACGAGTTTGAGGATCCTCCGAAAAAAGGAAACGACGCGGTTGACGAAGCCACCGCTGCCGCCGCCGCCGCCGCCGCCGCGCGGAAGCCGGTCCCCGTGGGCCTTGAAACGCGAGACGCGCGGTTGGTACGTATTACGGCCGAAAAGAAACAAAGACACGAAGCTAAGTTGCGAAAGCAAATCAAGGAATACGACCCGAAAACGGCGAACGCGGGGTCGTCCGCGGATCCGTACAAAACGTTGTTCGTCGGGCGCCTGGCGTACGAGGCGGATGAAAAGTCCGTGCGGGACGCCTTGGAAAAATTCGGGGACGTGCGTTCCGTTGAAATCGTGTACCGCAAAGGCGATAGGGATAAACAAGTAAACAAGGGGTACGCTTTCGTTGAGTTCGTCCGGGAGGATGACATGAAAGCGGCGTACCGCGGGGCGAACGGGAGGGTGATCGAGGGAAGAGCCGTGGTCGTGGACGCGGAGAGGGCGCGCACCGTACCGAACTGGCGCCCGCGGCGGCTCGGCGGCGGCGTCGGCAGGGGGCGCCAGGCGAGACAGCCCGGAGGGGGTGGTACCAATAAAGGCCCGCAAGGGGGGTACGCGAGCGCGCCGGTGAGTGGGTACGCAGGCGCCCCGCAAGGTGGGGGGTACGCGAGCGCCCCGCAAGGCGGGGGTTACGCAAGCGCGCCGGTGCATAGCGGGGGGGGCGATCGTCGCGACGAGCGCGGAGGCGGGGGCGGGTACGCGCGAAGAGACGACGACCGAAGAGACGACTCGAGGTCTAGGAGAGATGACCGGGGAGATGACCGCGGAGATGCCGACCGCCGGGGAGGGGGCGGATACGCACGCCCGGCCAACGACCGCCGAGACGACCGAAGGGACCGGGACCGGGGATACGGGGACAGAGACCGGGGAGACCGGGACAGAGACCGAGACCGAGACCGAGACAGAGACCGAGACAGAGAACGGTCCAGAGACCGTGGGTCTAAGCGCGAGCACCGGGACCGGTCCCCCGAGCGGTCTCACAAAGATTCACGCGATGACGACCGGGCGAAACGGCCTCGGGGCGACGGGTACGGCGCCCCCCCCCCCCCCCCACCCGGAAGGGGAGGCGCGCCGGAAAAACCGGAAGAGGGTGAGCTGTAGGGTGGTACCGTACGCGGTGTTCAATAACCCGCGAAACGGTAACGTAAATAGAGGTGATTGTAGATTCTACGTTCAACCTCTGACGTAAATAGACTATGTTTGTTATTTTAAAAAGCCGCTTTCGCTCACGCGCAGAGACGCCACCGGCCCCGCCATCGCCATGACCAATGGAATCAGCATATCGGCCGGTCCTGACATACCAATCAACATGCAGATGGATGCCGCGCCTGGAATGCCAAGAAAGGCGAGTATCTCGCACACCACCACGATTACGTCCGGGTTTTGTTTCAAATACTCAACGTCGGGATGCTTCAGGAACTCCTGTATCGAAGGTTCAGCGCCTGCCATAGCCGCCCTGAGCTTTGGCTTGATTTCCTCGGCTTTTTGTTGAACGTACTCCGTGGCGCTTTCCTGTGTGACGAGTGCAGACGGTGTGGGGACGTTTGCAGGGAGGAGAGGGGAGGGCAAGTCAGTGCTTGTGCATCGGGCGGACATCCGTTCGTTCTCCCACGAGAAGCACACGAGGTACCAGATAACGCACCGCCTCCTTCTTCGCCTTTTCCACAGCCGCCTCCTTCGCGGCGCTGGCCTTCGCCGCGATAACCCCAGCCGCAGCCTTGGCTTTGTCCCGCAAAGCGTTCATCGCGAGGGGCGAGCGTGTCCGACACTGGGACGCGACGATGATTGTGTTGTCCGACACGTGAGTGATTGACTGGCAAACTTTTTGAAAAGCGCATCGATCGATCGGGGTATTAGGTTTCCGTTGGGTTGGTTGAAAGGGACGCGCCCCCCCATTTGGGGGCCACAATTGTTCGCGCTCGTCCACTGCAGCACACGAACCATGGCAGATATGGCTAAGCTCGCGCCCGCCTTCGCGAAGCTCGCGGAGGCTGCGCAGGAGATTTCCGACATCTTCGCCGGCGGCGGCGTTTTGGGAAAGCGCGCTGGGGAGTACGACGAGAACGGCAAGAAGAAAAAGAAGGAGAAGCGCGCGCCTCGCCCGCCCACTGCTTTCAACTTGTTCATGAAGAAGGCGGTCGCGGAGACGAAGCAGGAGCAAATCGCGCGCCAGCTGCGCCCCGAGGAGGAGATGAACCCCAAGCAGATCTTCGCCCACTGCGCTGCGAAGTGGAAGAACTCGCCTGATAACCCCAAGAGCGAACACGGCAGCTTGGGAAGCCTCGCGAATCCAGCGAAACCAAAGACGCCTGGGATGGCGAAAAAGACGAAGAAGTAGAGACGTGCTTTTGCGCTTCGCGGGGAAGGGAGGGACGGACGACAGACACGATGGTAACCGCAACGCGGGGTACGAACGCTCTGTGCGATCCACGCGCCCCCGGTTTGAGGCGATGTTTGTCATCATGTACGGTGGACGTGGGGAGAGGCGACGACCTCCTGGGCGAAACGAAACACGCTTTTTTGAACACTGAAGCCATCCATCCATCTCCAATTCGAACTCTCTTCGAAGTGCGCTTCGAAATGCGCCTTGCCGTCCCACGTTCCGCGTCCCGAGCTTTCAACTTTCCGATGACGCGATGCAGTTTCCGTGCCACACGCGTCGTTCGCCGTCCAACCGACACGTCCACGTCGCCCGTGGTTTCCCCAAAGACCCCACGCCCTCGACCGGAGAGCCACGATTTCTACCGATCGAGGTTTCAAACCCAAAACCCCAATCAAACGCGCCCGATCGGGGGCTGTTGACCGCACCAGATCCGGTGAAACGGGGCCGCTCTGCTGTCTGCTGGCTTGTGAGACTGCAGCAGTTCTCGCAAGAAGTCGCTTGTGTTGTTTTCGGTCTCCCCCCCGTGGTCATCACTCCCGCCGCGCGCATCGGACGGGAGTCGCCGTGATGAGCGAACGCAAGTCGAGCCGCGTCAAGACCGTTTCCAAGGCGCTGAAGCGCGTGGACGAGGACACGCGAAGTCAGGTGCGTTGCGACGACACGTCGCGCTTTGGCCCAACGGGGGCTGCGCGTTTTTCCCCGCGCTTGTCCAAAAACCATTCATTCGTTTCGCTCACCGCTCACCGCCGCCCCTCCCTTCCCTCGTTCCCATCACGTAGGTGGCCGCTGCTCGTCTGGACGCGCTTGAGAACGACAACGCGGCTGACGCGGAGGGTGGGGGCGATGATGACAGCGAGTACGAGATCGAGGAAGGCGAAGGTACGGGACGGGACGGGACGACGAGTCGCGCCCCGAGTTTACTCGCTGCGAGACGCGGGCGGGTTTCGCTCCCCATTCCGGTAGGCCGGATTCTTTACACTCGCGTCCAAACCCTGACCGTTCCTTCACCTCCTTCTCATCTCCCACAAAAAAGGCGTGGGCAAAACCCTGAAGCGCAAGAAAGGCAAAGGCGGGGTTCGTACCACCCGGGGGGCGAAACAAGCCAAGAGCGGCCCGCGGTCGTTCGCCGCCGCGCTCGACGACGCGGCGCTGGACCGCGTACCGTCTGGGATTCCCACCTACCTCACCGCCGCGGCGGCGCCGAGCACAACCAGCGCGCCGCGGAAGTTCTGCAGCGTGTGCGGGTTCGCAAGTCTGTACAACTGCGCGCGGTGCGGGATGAGGTTCTGTTGCCGGAAGTGTAACGCCGTGCACACGGAAACGAGGTGCTTGAAGATGGTGGGGTGATTGCTGATTGGCAGTGTTGTGAACTTTTTCGTTTTTACTAAATCAGAGTGGGTTTCCTTGAAAACAAGCCGGTTTTCGGTATCGAAAACGGCCGCCGCCCCAACCCAACTCGTGCCTCGCGGTTCCCTCGTGGTGTCCCTCCCGGCCCGTTCGCGGTTTCCTTCGTCACACCTTTTGACACCAAGCGCGGGTTTCGCGAAACAAGGCCTCGATGCAGTGTCTGTCCAGCCCGAACATGGTAAGCGCGCGCGCGTGTACTCGGCACGGCCTCCTCCGGATCTCGCGAAAACGTCCGTCCTCGCCCCGCCTTTTCGGCTCCCGAATCCGTCCTCCCGACTACGACCCTGACCGCCCCCCCCTGGCTCGTGAAACGCGCCACCCTGTGCCTTCCAAACCAGGTCGGCCTTCCCGACGATGAGCTTCACCGCAGAATCGCAATCCACCGGGCGGTTTATGGCCGGTACCGGGACGTGGTCCCGAACGAACGGACGTTGTACCATCTGGTGCCCACGAGATGGTTCAACGCGCAGCTCCCGATCGGTGTCGGCGCGGATGGGTTCGTCACCGAGGACTTCCATTTGCTGGGCGGCATAGAGACGTTTTCCGACCCGACCGAGCTGTTAACACACGCCAACGAACACCTACACGAGCAACGCGGGTACTTTTACGTCCTGCAACTCGACTTTGACGACGTGGGCCTTTCGCTTTCGGAGGGTGGGACCCAGACCGAAAAAACGTTTCGTGAAACGCACGCGCTTTCGGGACGCGAAGAATCGAAGGACGCGCGAGTTCGAGACGTTTCGAAAGAAATTAGTCTCTTCGCCGGTGCGAACGAGTCAGGGCACGCATCGGACACGTCAACGGACGACGAGTTCGTGGTTGTACGGAGTGATGAATCGCAATTGGATTCGCTTTCGCAAAGAGGTATGAAATTAGTTCGCCACGCCCTGAACGTGGATTCGATTCAGCGAATATTCCTCGCGACGCGCGAACGCGGAAACGGAACGGACGGGCGGTTCGTTTGTGTCACCCCGCCGTGACCACGGACGGATGGATGGCTAGTGAGAGCACAATACAACGACTACAATACTAGAACAGCTCCGCGACGCAACACCGCACTCCTCCTCCTCCGATTTCTTCGATTGTGGGAATGCTCGCCACGGCCACGGAGTCCCACGCCGAGTTGATTTCCGCGAGTTGCGTTTCCGAAAAGCTATCAAACGCGTTTGTTGACATGAGCAAGCACAACGTGCCGTTTCGGCCTTTGACTTCCAAAACGTTGCCGCACATGTTTCCCATCTGCGCAAAGTCGATGTCGATTATTTTTCGGCCGGTTTCTGTCAACCCCCTCGCCACCGCGGCGTACTCGTCGTCGCTCAAACTCGGTCGACATAAAATCGCGCCTCGCGTACCCACGCTCATCATCACGTTCGTGTGATAAATAGGCCTTCCCTGCGTGTCCTTCGCGTTGAAGGTTTGCAAGCCATAGCCGTGTGCTACACACCAAACATTCGCGACTCCTTCGTCGGCGCGCTCGGACAACGAAACGTACGCCACTTTGTAAATCCGGTCCAACACCATGGCGCCCGTCCCTTCCAGGAACTTGCCTGGGTGACCGGACGCTGATGATGTTTCATGAGGAGTCAAGTCGATCAACTCACTGTACCGCGCCTTTAAATACCGAACCAAGTCGTCGCGGCGTTCCGCTCGGCGGTTCGGATGTCGCATGGGGAACAACGTCAATCGCTTTCGGGTTTGTTGGGACAAGTCGCAATCGGTACCGAACCAGTTGTTTGGGAACACCGCATCGGGGGTTCCGTGAGATTCGGCGTGCGCGAACACGTGTACCGTGGCGCCTATCACGTCGCGCAGCACGGTGACCAGACCCTCGTGCTCGGCCACCACCTTCGCGCGAAGCGCTTCTTTGGCGTCGGCAGCGGATTCCGATGATGAAGTGCCCGCATCGTTTCCTCCAGCGCGCATGAAGTAATTGTCACCCATCGCCTGAACGTTGGATTCAAACGCAGTGGGGGAGATCATGAACACCTCGTTGGTGGACTGAGGCGGGCGAGCGGACGCCATGTGATTTGCAACGGGAGTCTGCGGGAGGTCGCGGCGGTCGTCTGGAGCCTTGCACTTTTTCGGGAAAAGCCAAAAAGCAAAGGACGAAACGAAAATAAGAGAGGAAGATTTTAGAGCATTATCTATGGACTAAATGCCCACTGAATTCAGGCTGGGCACCCTTCGGCACGGAGGAATCGTCCGCCAGTTGGAAAGGCCGTTTGGGACCCGCGTGTTTTATGTGCGTTTTTATCCTCTCGAAAAAGAGACGCGTTCTCTACAGACGCGGCAAAGACGACCGCGCTACCACCGTGGACCCGCACAGCCACTCAACACCAGCGCTCGCCGCCTTACGGTACGCTCCCCAGACGACCTCTCGCCGCGCGTTGCCATTCGCGTTCGCCCGCCCCCGCCGCGACACCCCACGCCGCGTCGTGATTGTTCCGGTGACTCAGCTTTCGCCGAGATAGATTTCTCAGATGCACCAACAGGACCCTCTCGGCACCCCCACTGACCCATTCCCCGGTCTCCCTGGTCACTCGGAACAGGTCACTCCGCTTGCTCCACTTCGCTTAAGTCACCCCCACCGCCTGGATGTACGCCGGTGCCGGTGCGCTGTCCGGGACGCCCCTCGCAACGCGCCCCGCGTTTCGAGGCGTCCTCGGACGGAACGATACCGATGGTTCCAACAGGTCTCGGCAACCAATGCGGCCGCCGACGCGCACCGCGAAATGCGACGCCGTGAAGGAGCCACAAGCGTCCGATTCCGACACCCAGGACGGCGAGCCCAAGCACTGGGATTTAGGGGTTTCGAAACCGAGCAGCCGGCTGATGGTCAACGGCCAAGATCTTCCCGCGTTTGAAGACGTCAGCACGGCGCACTTCCGCATCCGAAACGGCGTGGTGCGCACGCCGCTGGTTCGTTCCAGGCAGCTCTCGTCCGTGACGGGGATGAACATCTTCCTAAAGCACGAGTGGCAGCAAGCCACCGGGTCGTTCAAGGAACGTGGCGCGAGGAACGCGTTGTTGGCCCTGGACGACGAACAACGAAAGCGAGGTACGTATTTCCCACCCACCACGTTTCGCCTCCCTGACTGCCCATACTCGTACCAGAAGGGACTATTCTCTGCCCATTACCCTGACTGTTTACTCATACACATTACGAGAGACTGACACTTTGTTTTTTATCGTATCAGGCGTCGTCGCCGCGAGCGCGGGGAACCACGCCTTGGCGCTTGCGTACCACGGCGCCGAGCTGGGAATTCCGGTAACGGTGTTGATGCCTTCCATCGCGCCGCTTACTAAAATCACAAAGTGCCGCGCACTAGGCGCCAATGTCATCCTGGAAGGCGACAGCATCGCGGACGCCGCCATCGCGGCGCAGAAGTTCGTCACCGAGCAAGGCATGAAGTACATCAACGGCTTTGACGACTTCAACATCATCGCTGGCGCGGGGAGCGTTGGTCTGGAGATTCTGGAAGACGCGCCCAACATCGATGCTATTATCATCCCCGTCGGGGGGGGGGGGCTCATCGCGGGGATTTCGCTCGCGGTGAAAACCATAAACCCCGACGTGCAAATCATCGGCGTGGAACCGTCGCGCTGCGCCTCCAGTACGTACCGCGCGTTTTCAAAATCCGGAGACACACTGTTTGCCCATACACGACTGACCCTTTTCCTTCACAAAAACAGTGGCCGCCGCGATGGAAGCCGGGGAAGTCGTCAAGGTTGTGATGCCCGGCCCTACCCTGGCGGACGGCCTCGCCGTGCCCACCGTGGGCCCGCGGTCGTTCGAGGTGTGCCGCAACAGGGTGGACAAGCTCGTGACCGTGAGCGAAAAAGACATCTCCGTGGCGCTGTTGCGTTTGGTGGAGCTGGAGAAGCTGATTCAGGAAGGCGCGGGCGCCGCGGGGATCGCTGCGGTGCTCGCGGGGAAGTTCCCCGAACTGAAAGACAAGAACGTCGCGGTGCTTCTTTGCGGCGGGAACATCGACACGAGCACGTTGGGGAACGTGCTGGAGCGGGGTTTGGTGAACGACAGCCGCTTGATTCGGTTCTCGGGTACGTGTGTAAGGCTTTCCCAAATCCAGGCACACTGTTTTATCTCTCAGCTGGTGACTGTTCGGACCGATTACTCTGACTGTTTATTCATACACATTACGAAAGACTGACACTTTTCGTGTAACAAAAACAGTTGTTGTGCCCGACCGCCCGGGCGGCATCGCGGGGTTGTGCGCCACCATCGCCGGTAAGTATTTATTGCATTTCCCAAATCCATAGACAGTTTGCCCATACAAGACTGACACTTTCCTTTTTACAATCTCAGTGGTTGGCGCGTCGATTAAACAGATCAACCACGAACGCGCGTGGCTGGAAAACGACTCGCACTCCGTGCAAGTCGACGTGACGTGTGAGCTGACTGGCCCTGAAATGGCGGAGCGCCTGTATCAAGCCCTGTCCGAGCAGGTACGTATGTCAGGCTTTCACCAAATCCCGGCCTCCCTGTTTTCCCATACAACACTAACACTTTTCGTTCACAATCGCAGTACCCGGTTGACTTCACGCGGCCCAAAAGCGTTTTGTCCGGTGAGCGCGCGTCGAAGCAAGGCGAGGCCCTGGGTGGGGTGGTGATTTCGCCACCCTCGGTGCCGTTGTCCTCTCGGCCGTCGGTATCAGCTGTCGCGAGCGTCCCGCCCCCAAAACCAGGCCAGCTCCCGGCGCCGATTCTGTACGACTACGACACAATCGTGAACAACGTCAAGCCCAGCGCGGCGCTCGTGGCGGCGGTGGAGGACGCGTTCGGTTCGCTCGCCAACGGCAAGGTTGACGTCCCCATGCCGATGCACATCGGGATCGCGGAGACCGCAAACGCGGGCCCCGGGGATTGTCACATCAAAGGTGGGTACATCGAAGGAGCGCCTACGTGGACGGTGAAGCTGGCGAACGTGAGCTTTTACAAAAACGTCGAGAAAGGGTTACCCGCCGGGTCTGGGGTGTTCGTGGTGTGCGACGCCGCGAACGGCGCGCCGAAGGCTATTTTGCACGAAAACAGGTACCTCACGGACCTGCGAACCGGCGCCGCGGGCGCCGTGGCGGTGAAGCACCTCGCCGTGCGAAACGCGAAGAGCGTGGCGTTCATCGGCACCGGGGTCATCGCCGAAGCCATGGCGAGGGCGACGGCTACCGTTTTCGGTTTCGAGGAAGCCTTTGCGTTTTCCCCGAGCCCGCAAAAAAGCAGCGCGTTTTGCAAGAAAATGTCCGAGGAGTTAGGGTTCCCGCACTACGCGTGCGCTACTGCGGAGGACGCGGTGAGAGCGGCTGATGTGGTGTTCACGCAGACCCCGGGTGGGAAGTGGGTTTTAGAAGAGCAGTGGCTGCGGCCGCACGTCCTGATTGTGTGCAGCGGCAGCGACCAGCCCACGAAGAACGAGATCCCGCCCTCGATTCTTGCGAACGCCAAGGTCGTGACGGACATCACGGCGCAATGCGCGCGGGTGGGTGAAGTAAGAAGCGCGGTTGAAGCGGGGGTGATGACCGTGGATGACGTGTACGCGGAGATTGGGCAGATAATCTCTGGGGCGAAAGTCGGCAGGGAAGGAAACGAGCGAATCGTGTGCGACTTAACCGGCACCGGCGCGCAGGACGCGGCGATTGGGTCGCACGTCATGGACGCACTTAGAGGCGTGGTTCCCAACGCCGGCGGTGTGATTGACACCTCGAAACCTCGCCTCCCCGCTCCGAAGCTGTACGACTACGAAACCATCAAACAAAAAGTGAAACCGTCAAAGGCAAGTTTTCCCATTAACCACATTCCGCCGACTGATTGCCCATGCAAGACTGACATTTCTTTTTACAATCTCAGGCGCTGACGGAAGCCGTGGAGAACGCGTTCGCGCAGCTCGCCGGGGGCAAGGTCGACGTCCCCATGCCGATGCACATTGGGATCGCGGAAACCACAAACGCGGGCCCGGGGGATTGCCACATCAAAGGCGGGTACATCGAGTCCGCGCCTACGTGGACGGTGAAGCTTGCTTGTGTTTCTTTCTACAAGAACATCGAAAAAGGGTTACCCGCCGGGTCTGGGGTGTTTGTGGTGTGCGACGCCGCGAACGGCGCGCCCAAAGCGATTCTTCACGAGAACCGTTATTTAACCGACCTAAGAACGGGCGCTGCGGGCGCCGTGGCGGTGAAGCACCTCGCCGTGAAGGGCGCGAAGAGCGTTGCTTTTATCGGCACCGGCGTCATCGCGGAAGCCATGGCGCGGTCCACCGCCACGGTGTACGGGTTCACCGAGGCGTTCGCGTACTCGCGGAACACAAGCAAGGCACAGATCTTTTGCGACAAGATGTCCACCGAGCTCGGGTATTCATTCAACGCGTGTGCCACCGCGGAGGAGGCGGTGAGGGCGGCGGACGTGGTGTTCACGCAGACCCCGGGGGGGGAGTGGGTGCTTGAAGAGGGCTGGCTCAAGCCGCACGCGCTGATTGTGTGCAGTGGCAGTGACCAGCCAACCAAGAACGAGATCCCGCCGAACGTGTTGAAGAAAGCCATGGTGGTGACCGGTACGTACTGGGGCTTTCACCAAATCCAGCCGACTGTTTTACCTCTAACGCTGGTGACTGTTCGGACCGATTACTACGACTATTCAGACCGATTACGGTGACTGTTGTCCATACATCGTCCAATACACGCCCAATACACGACTGACACTTTTTTTTCACAACAGATATCACGGCGCAATGCGCGCGCGTCGGCGAGGTTCGCTCGGCAATCGCGGCCGGCGTGATGACGGAAAAAGACGTGCACGCCGAGTTAGGCCAGATAATCAGTGGGCAAATCAAGGGAAGGAAGGGGAAGGAGCTCATCGTGTGCGACTTAACCGGGACTGGCGCACAAGACGCCGCGATCGGGTCTTATGTCATGAACGTGCTAGACTAAGAAGAAGAGAGGAGGGAAACGCAGAAGTGTAATAAAAAGTCGGATGCTACAACCGTACTACGCAGTTTTACCCCGTCGCGAGCCCCATTTGTTTCAACTTCGCTTCGCAACAGCCGCATTTGGGTAGACGACGAACTGTTGCCAGCCGTCCAGCGCGTCGCCCGCGGCGTATACTTGATCGAGACCGCGCCATTGGTTCGTGTCGTTCGGAGCGGTGAAACCGCTCGTGAAGTCTAGCATGTACCCCCTTCGCCCGTCCGTCATGCTTGTCGTGGTGAGCACCACATTCTGCGACGCGTCCAGAATCTCGACGTATAACCCGATGGCTCGGTGGTTAATGTTATTGTAGTACAGAAAGATACCTCCGATCTCCATCTCCTCGCCCAAGTCAACCATCACCCATCCGGGGACGGTGGTGTGACAATACGAGCTCAAATCGTTATCCACCAAACCAGCGGAGGTACCACCACAACATTGGACACTGGAGGTAACGGGCTTTTGGAGAGCCAAGTTCGTGCCAAGTCCGCCTGGTTTCCAAACTATCATCGCATTGAAGTGAAGGTAGTGGTTCAGAATCAGCCGAACGTATCGACCCACCGGCTGTGCGTGTGCGAACTGGACGGGCACCACGAGCAACACTAGAAGCGCACTGACCACGAGCGATGTGCCATGCCAGCGCGACGATACCCGCGACGACCGACCGACGCTACGTGCGGGCCCTCGGGTGATGTGTCGTGTTTTCTTCGAAGAAACTTCGAAATAAACTTATTCTTTTCGCACCCGTGTTTCTTTGCAAGATGGGAACTTCACTGTATAGTGCAGCCCCCAATCTGTCACATCGGGGCGCCGAGTGTGTTTCATCACACCGCGCGCGTCACGCCAAGGTCCGTGTGTGGTCCACCACCATTCGCCACGGTGCACACCTCCGCCACTCACCGTCTTTCGGTATCGCACGGCACGGTCTCGGACTCGCGTCGTTGTGTTTTTCTCGTTGTCGGTTTTGCCTGGAGGAAATGATGTTGCAGTAAAAGGACCGAGTGTGGGAAGGCGTTTCGGGTCAGGCGCGCGTGTGGTTGCCCGGGACGAGCGTCGGGTCATCACGACGCGACGCCCGTTATCCCGTCCCGTGTCGTGTGCCATGGACGCGGGTCGCGCAAAGGCGGGCGACAGACAATCAACGAATCGCGGGCACCGAACGCGCGTGTCAATTCGAGAGCTTTCGTCTGGGCACAGAGGTGCCCGCACCAATCAACCGCGTCGCGTCCGTGACGTTCGTCCCGAGGACGGCGAATGCGCGTGCCGCTCGATTTAAAGCGCCTTTCCCCCCGTGACGCCAAAAAGCACGACTGATCCTGAAGGCAAACCCTCGGTTCCCGCATCGCACTCGCTCGCGTCGAATTCGTGGTGCACAGTCGACTCACGTTTTGTTTTGTTTCCTCTCCTCATTTATTTTCCAGGCACGCGGCGGCGGCGATGTCCTCCCTTCCCGTCGCGGAGGCGGTGGACAACCCCCCTCCTTTCACGCCAAAGCTGGGGGGTTGGCACCGCGCGCCGTGGCACAAATTCGGGGACGTTTCGGAGTGGCCGCCTGAGTTCAAAGCCCTGTCCACTAAGTTGGACCGTCGACGCGCGCTGGGCGAGTGGTCGCTGGCGTTTGCGCACCTCAAGGCAGGCACGAGGCGGAACCTCGCGCTGTGCCGCGCGGAGCAGTACAACGATTTCGCGAGTTTACTGGAAGGGCTAGTGGGGGGGGGTGTTGAGGATTCGTCGCAGGTTTCTGGGTACGAAAAGCTCACCGAAGACACGCGCTCGTTGTGTCTCTCGACGTTGCGAGAGAAACTCGCGTCGGTTGAGGCGCACCACGTTCCGCGCATTCTGGACGTGACGTTCCGGCGATTGCCGGTGGCGCAGAAGCAGCGCCGAGCGGCGGTGAGTGACAGTTCCGGATTGGTTTCTTTTGAAGAAACTGACGGAAGCAAGCAAACGCAAAGCGAGTTGATGGACCCGCCCACGCCGGCGGAGACGTTGGCGGCGACGAAAGTTTTGCGCGGGTTGTGGGTTTTGGCGCCGCAAAGTTGCGCCGCCGCGGCAAACGCGGGCGCCGCTGAAACGCTAACGCTCGCGCTGGAGCAGGGCGGGTTCTCACCACACCCACCGGACGGCACGCCGTCGGGAAAGATTCAAAGCGCGCTGACACAATGGAGGGTTGAACACGGGAACGGCTCCCGGGAGGGGTCGTTGAAACGAAACGGCGTCGCGAGGCACGCGTCGTCTTTCACTTCAGAGAATCCATTTGACACTACCTCGGATAATCCTCCTTTGAAAATCGCGTTCCCGGAAGGCAAAGGGGTTAATGGCGAGGTTCCAGCCGTGGTATCAATCGGATGGGACGTGCGTGACCCTGAGAAAACCTTCGCGCAGCCGAGTTTGGACGCGGTGCGTGTTGCGCGTTTCCCAAATCCAACGACTGTTTCTGCCGCCCCTCTTTGACTATTTACTGTTTACCACGTAATCCCAAGTGCACTGTTTACTCATACAAGTTACGAACGCGGTCCGAAAGACTGACACTTTCTTTGTTTATTCTCAGGTGCGGTGCGAAATCCTGGAGGCGCTTTTGTCGCTGATGGCGAACGACTTCGCTTCTCGCAAAGTATTTTTAAACAGACGCGGCGTGCAGACCGTGGCGGGGTATTTAGTGCCGTGGCTCGCGGAAGGCGGCGAAGACGCACCGGGTGAGTTGGTGCAGCGCTCCATTGTGTTTCTTGGTGTGCTTATTAAACACGTGTTGCCGTCTCAAGACCAAGATAACTCAGGGTTAACTCAAGAAGGCGAAAACCTGGCGCGACTCGCGACCGAAACCCTCGCCGCGACGATCGGCGCGGAAACCACGCTTGAGATTCTGGAAGCCGCGGAGGATCTGCAGGACGAGCAGAACTTTGCGGACGGGGAGGGGGACTATTTCTCGGGGGACGAGGGGGAAGGAGGGAACACCGGCGGCGGCGGTTTGGGTTCGCTTCGGGTACGGACCTTTCCCACCCAACACGTTCCGCCGTGCGCGATTGCCCATACTCGTCCTGCGAAGGGCGCGTTACCTCTGCCCTGACTGTTTACGTAATACACATGGCCCGAGAGACTGACCCTTTCTTTTGTACCGTACCAGGGGTCGCCGCGAAACGCGACCGGAAGTAGCGCCGATCGAACTCCGGGTACCGCGCTTTTGCAAAACGCGACGCGCGCGGGCGGGTTACCCGCGCCCCCCGAGGGCGCGGTCGAGGCGATGCGGGACGAGATGAATGCGACGGATGCCGGGTATTAGAGGCGCGCGCTAACAATAGCCTGTAATAGCCTTTAATTGGTGATGCGAACGTACGCGGCGAGTGGAAACAAACGGGTTACACAAACAGACCGGTATTATTTTACTCATTTTTTTCCTCGCCCCCGTTCCCGTCCCCCATCGTCCCCCCCAAACCTCCCGGCATTTTCAGGTTCTTCCGCATGCGCGACGTCCAAAGCGTATCCCCCAGCCCCGCTTCTGCTCGTGTAAGTGATTCCTCCCGCTGCCGCGCTTTTTGCCAAATCACCCGCAAGCTCTCGGCGCGGTTTTTCAGCTCCTGGCGCCAAAGAAGCGAGCCCGACACGATAACCATGACGTCGGTTAAAATCTGAAGCGGCGCTTCTTCCAAAAACTCAGGCCACTGCGTTACCCCGAGCTGCACGACACTCACCATCTGCGCCGCGCCTACCATTGACGCGGCGACGTACGAACCTAAACGCCATTTCCGCAACGGCTTGGATTTCCGCTCGGCGAGGATAATCGCATCCGGCACGCCCTCCGCGCCGACCACGCTTTCGCTGACGTTCAAATCCGCGAATGGCGTTTTGTTCAAACTCGCCAGCTCTTGCCTGGATAAAGTACCGATGTCCTCGCCGCTGCTTCCGGGGGACTGGTAATCCGTCGGCTCATTCGCAGTCTCGTTCTCTGCCGTCTCATTCGCAGTCTCGTTCTCTGTCGTCTCATTTGTCGTCTCTGTGTTCTGACTTTTCTCGCCCGCGCTGCTCGAACCTGATTCTTTTTTCGCACCAATTTCGCTCGCCTTTCTTGGACTCGACACATCGACCTCGATCATCTGTCCGGCACCCAACCGTACGTCGTACGTGGGAATCGGAGCCGGGGTCCCAACAAGCGGCTTGCCCACGATCGGCAACGTGGGCAACCCCGGGCACCACTCCCCCCGCGGTTCCCCACTGGTCAACTCGAACGCGCTGCCGTGCGCGGGGCACACCAAGCACCCGTCGTCGCGCATATCCGCGCTCAAAAGTTTTGTCCGCCCCTGCATGCTCAGCCCGAGGTGCGGGCATTTGTTGCTCACCGCGTACAGGTCTCCCATGAACTCCTGGATCAGGATCTTGCCCCCACCGATGTCCACCACCGCGCGCCCGCCTTTTTCTTGGAGCTCGGTACGCGTGACCCCCGATGACACGAACGCGGCGTCAACGCGAACCGTGTGTCTTGGCACCCGGCGACGAAAACCTTGCTTCGTCGCGACGACGCGTCGCGGCGCCACCGCGGCGGTGCAGGACAAATGCCCCACCGCCGAAACAAAACCCATCGCCACGTGCGTCATCAGACACGAACCTGGGACGTGATCCACCGGGGTCCCACTGCGTTCCTCGCCACTAGCGCGCGCCCCTTGTGGTGCCGACGTCATTCGGGTAAAAGGTGAAGGTAAAAAAAACGAGTCAAAAAGTGAAGATTCGAAGCAGTCGAGATCTGTGAACATGCTCGGGAAACCACAACGACGCGCGCGCGTACGGCGCCGAACGCGATGTCCGTCGAGGCGCCGCTCGAAACACGCACGTGCAAGAGAATGCGAGAACTCGATGCTCAAGTGGGCGTCGTCATCCCGGGTCTTCCCTTCGAAGTCGTTGTTACGCACGTCCTCCGAGAAGAAAATTTACCCGATCCCGCGGACCTTGCGCGGCTTCGTGGGGTCAGTCGTGGGATGCGCGACGCGGTTGATGCGACGGGACGACGAATTGCGTTGCTTGATGAATGGAGCGCCCTTTTACGCGGATATTTAACCACGCTTCGATGCCTGCAACGACGAGGTGAACTGTCACGTGAAGAATACCTGTGCGAGGCAGCGGCGAGGAGCGGACAAATTGAGGAGTTGAAGGAGTTGCGCGCGAACGGTTACCCGTGGGACGAGGATACGTGCGTGGGTGCGGCAATATGCGGGCAACTCGAGGTGCTGCAGTGGTTGCGCGCGAACGACTGCCCGTGGGAAAAGAGGCGGACGTGCTTATGTGCGGCAAAGGGCGGGCATCTCAAGGTGATGCGATGGACGCGCGCGAACGGCGCGACGTGGGACGAGCAGACGCTTGCAACTGCGGCGCGGTTCGGACGCCTTGAGGTAGTGCTTGCGCTGATAGAGGCGGGCGTAGACTTCAACAAGGCGCCGATGTCGGACGAGACGCCGCTGCTCTGGGCATCTCGAGAGGGTCACGAAGCGGTGGTGCAGGCGCTGATTAAGGCGGGCGCAGACGTCAACAAGGGAAGTGATGTTACTGCCGGCGCGACGCCGCTGTACATCGCCGCTCAAAACGGCCACCAGGCGGTAGTGCGGGTGCTGATACAGGCGGGAGCGGACATCAATACGGCACAGGATGAAGGCGTGACGCCGCTTTTCATCGCCGCTGGAAAGGGCGATGAGGCGGTGGTGCGGGCGCTGATCCAGGCGGGCGCGGACGTCAACAAGGCGACGCATGATGGCATGTCGCCCCTTTTCTTCGCTGCTCATGAGGGTCACGAGGTGATGGCGCGGGTGCTGATACAGACGGGTGCGGACGTCAACAAGGCACATGATGACGGCGTGACGCCGGTGTACATCGCCGCTCAAGTGGGCCACGAGGCGGTTGTGCGGGCGCTGTTTGAGGCGGGCGCGGACGTCAACAAGGCGGCGGATGACGGCGAGACGCCGCTGTACGTCGCAGCTGAAATGGGTCACGATGCGATAGTGCAGGTGCTGATACAGGCGGGCGCGGACATCAACATGGCGACGGATGATGGCAGTACGCCGCTGTCAATATCGATGGCACCCACTGCTAACATCGCTGAAGGGGACCACGCGGCGATCGTCCAGATTCTCAGGGATGCCGGCGCGGTGTGACGACGGAAGCGACGCGACGCGCACGTGTAGCGATGAGCGAGTGGAGACGAACGCGCGATTGAAAAAAATCCGTGTACTACGAAGTCCACGGTCGACGAGGTGATCACCTCGGATTAAAAAAGATACGAAAGCAACTTCCTGGCGCTGTTCCGCCGCCGCGCCGTCTCCGCGTCTTCGTCCGCTTTTCCGTCGTTGTTCGGACCACTCGACCCCTGGGTCGCCGCCTGGTCCTCCTGGTCGGGAAGTTTCACCGTCCCCTGTATCCACAACCCGCTCGCCTCTTTTCCAGGCTCGTTCTCCTGCCACACCGGAAGCCCCGGCTCGCGTATCTTCGCGCCGCGAATCACACACCCGCGCTCGTGCGTTGCGCAGCACGGCGGGTGTACGCTGATACGATAAAAGCCGAAAGTGTCAGTCCCGTATGGGCAATCGCAGAGGCGGAACGTGTTGGGTGGGAAAAGGCCCTTACCCGTAAAAGAAGTCGTTGCCGTAGTCCTCGCCGTTGCCGGGAGTTTGCCGGGCGTACGTGGCTAACAACGCGCGTTCAAAACCCCCGTCTAACATATCGTCAACTTTTTGTTTCAAAGCGCGCGCGTGTTTAGGATGCGCCATTTTGTAAAACTGAAACACCTCGTCTGCGCTCATTTTCTCAACCCGCCGCAAAAAAGGCTCCACGCCAGGCGGCAGGTTCGTCCCCACAAACCGCCCAGGAATGTGACACCGGTAATCCACCCACACCTCCGGCGCGGAAGTTTCGCTTTGTTTCCCAGGGCAGTTCTTGGGTTTACCGCCAGGCAAGTTACCGCAGCAAACCGCGCCGTACCCGATCCGGTAAATCTCAAACTTTTGCCCCCCGGGAAGCAACATGGAGTTGACCGGCCCGAAACTGCCTTCGTTGTCCAGCACAACCACGTCCCCGTCCTCCGAAACAAACACGTTCTGCCCGTGCCTGTCCTGCTCGCTGAACAGCAGGTCGAACACCGCGGCTTTTACGACTTGGTCGTGCTTTATTCGCCGCGCCACCCCCAGCACCCGGTCCGTGGCGCCTTCGCCGAAAAAAGCCTCGACCGAAACCCCCGGCGCGGGTTCGTAAAACTGCGCGCGGACGGAATCGACCTTACGATAAATAAAAGAAAGTATCAGTCTCGTATGGGCAATCAGGCAGGCGGAGCGTGGTGCTTGGGAAATACGTACCTTCGTCCCGCCGCTCGGGTCGGGCGGGAACTCGGAGTTGTCCTCGTGGGCTCCGTACCCCCCCGTGGGAAGGAAGCTCCGCATCGTCTCCGTCCACGTCCGCGGCGTCGCTGACGACAGATTAGCATCCAGCGCCAACGAATCAAGCGCGTTTAGAAACGCAAAGTTACACTCGCTCCATCCGAAGATCCCGCCTCGGTCGCCGCAAGGACTTTTTTCATCCTCGCGAAGATGAAGCCCGTCCTTGGCGCACGTCTTCGGGATCTCCTGGTTCCGCGGGGTTTGTCTGTAACCGCCAGCCAAGCCGCACCAGGTTTTCACGAAAACCGACCCTTTCTCGGCGGTCACGCCTTTCAACACCGCCGCGCCCGATGCGCCGGTGAAGATCTTCACGTCCTTGCCCAACATGGGCTGGCTCGGTTGGAGCCGCGTCAGAATCACGGAACACCCCAAACACTTTTTGCAACGCACCTTCCCATCCGTACCCGGTTCTGGCGTTGGAAGGGCCATACCCCCGGGAACCGGGTCTAAAACGCACTGCTCGCACGTATCGCACGTTTCCCAGGTTCCCAAGCCGGGCTCATCGATCCGCCACGCGGGGTTCAACGCCGCCGCGTCCGGATGCATCGGCAAAGGCGCGGCCTCGGAGGGGACGAACTGCTTGGACAAAATCGCCACGTGCGCTGCGAAACACAGGAGCCAGGACACACGCCCGGTCCTCGCCGTAGGGCGAGGTACCCTCAGGACACGCGAAGCGGCCATCGCCCCCAAACCACCAACCAAGCTGGCACCCAAGCCGCGGGCCAAACGGTGTGGCACGATCAACGTTCGGAGAATGCGAAAGGAACGAAACGAAAGTACTTTTACGAGCGTCGATTTTCGAAGCTGTCGCGTTTTTATTGCAATTCATTCGTTCCGCCGCGCTCCCCCCCCCGCATTCCCCGGAACACCGCGGCGGTTTCCTGGAACCGCGGCCGTTCGCGTGGGTCCTCTGCGAAACACTTGTCAAGCACTTGCCGGAGGTTAGGGCCGAGGTTATTTCGGCTAGTAGGGCCAACGTTATTGTTTGTCTCCTCGGGGAGTTTTTCAAAATGGTCCTCAAAGAAATCCTCCGCCAAAGGCAACCGCCGGCCCTCCACCGCCACGGCGAACACGATTTGAATCGGATCGGATAGCCAGCCCCACGGGCTCAAACCCGTGAGGCACTCCCAAAGCACCACTCCGAATGAGTACGCATCCGCGAGCTCGTCCGCGGCTTGCGTGTCTCGAAACAATTCGGGCGCCATCCAAGCCGGCGTACCCGCCGCGCCGCCGCCGGTCACCGCCCCGACCGTCCACCCGATTTCTGGGAATGGGAACGAAAAGTGTCAGTCTTTGAGTCTTGTATTGGGCGATTTACATACAGTAGGCAAACAGTCTTGGACTCAGGTGCACTTATGTAGTGGTAAGTGGTAAGACTTGCTGACTGCACTCCATACGTGGCGTCAAACAGTGTTTGGATTAGGGAAAGCCCCAACACGTACCTTGCGTTCGCGAATTTCCCGAAGCACAAAGCGCCTTCGCGATTCCGAAATCGCAAACCTTTGCGCGGATTCTTTTCGTACCGCAAGAAAGCACCAGGAGCACGTTTTGCGTTTTCAAATCCCGGTGCACTACGCCGTTGCGCGCCAGGTACGCCATCGCGGACGCGACGTCGCCGCAGACGTCGACGGTTTGCGCGAGTGTCAAATTCGAGGTGGGATGTTTTTGTTTTTTTGCGTTTTTCTCAACGCCTGCTCCGCTGGTACCTCTGTCGTGCAGGTACGCAAATAGCGACCCCCCCGCAACGAGCTCCTCCACGATGCACACGCTGGGGGGGGTGAGGCATGCACCGAGAAGGCGCACGACGTGTGGGTGTTTCAGTCGCGACAAAACGGAAACTTCCCGCGCAAACGCCCGAAGCGCGCGGCGCGAAGGCGATGCGCCGTGAAGCGTCTTCACCGCGACTGGCAAGGAGTTCATCCGAGGGCCTTCCAATACACCACCGCAACCTTCACTTTGCGTCTCTGTGCCTTCCAAGACGTCACTGTCATTCTCACATTCTCTCCGTGTCGTACCACCAGTCCCTTCACTGTCATTTTCCATTTTCCTCCACACCCCCGCCCGCACCACGCCGTACGCGCCCTGCCCGAGCGTCGCGCCCAGCTCGATTTGGTGGAGCGAGACTTGCGGAATTTCACACGTCGGGTCGTCTTCGTCCGACACCTCGTCGTCTTCACCTTCCCCGTAAACATCTCTCTCGTCGTCCGTGTCGCGGTCCGACCTCAGGGACGCGGGAGAGGGAGATGGCGCCAACGAGCCATCAGTCAGTGGGCGCGTCGCCGTTCGAAAACAAGAAGACGAAGCCTTCGCAACCACCGCGCCTTCCGCGTCCACTCCACTCGACGCAATCGCCTGGCCGGGAAGGAGACGAGTGGTTTTGCGTTTCGTGAAATCTGTCTCACGGCGCTTGAGCACGAGGCGCGCAATCAGCGCGACGCACAGCACAGCTAGCACGACAGCCACGATGACGAACGCTGGGAACCCACTTGAGGACGTTTTCGAAACGTTTTCGCCAAGTGTTTCGATACCTTTTATTTCTTCCCCGCAGCAGAACCTCCACACCGTCGCGGAGGGGAGGACACACCCGCCCGTGTGCGTTTCATTACCACCCCCCTGGTTGGGGCTCAACCCACCGTCCAACGACGCACCCAACACGGAGCAGCTCGCGCCGTTCAAGGTCACGTCGTGGATGGCCTGCCCGGGAAAAGGCGTTCCGAACGCCACGCCCAGCGGGAACGCGAAGGTTTTTCGTCCCCCAGAGGCGGGCACCGCACCAGAGTCACCAAGCGCGTTCACCAAACGCGCGGGCTGTCCCCCCGGACCCCCCGGGGACACCAGCACAGCGGCATCCGTAGCGAACACGGCGTCCCGCGCGACGCCCACGCCGGTGGCGAACGCCCACGTGGCTTGCCAAGCGCGCAGGGTGGAGTCGGACCCTGCGTGGTTCACCACGGTAAGGGAAGCTTTGAAAGAAACCGGGGTGTCGGAGGCGACAGACACGCCGTCGTCGCGCACCTCGGCGGCGGCGTACTCCACTTCCAAATCGCACCTCGCGGTGCAGTTGGTCACGGAGTGCACGCACCATCCACCGGGCGCGCCGCTCGGGACGCACGCAGCGACATCCGCCATGTCGCCCGCAGGCGCGCCGGGGACTGCCGAGTTTGCCTCGGGGAGGTCAGTTCCGTCCGATTTGTGTGCCAAACCTTTTACCTTCATCAACTGAAAGGTATGATATTCAAAAAGCCGTTGGCGATTGTCGAATACCTCACCGTCGACTTGCAAGCTCACAACTCGCGGGCACGCGACCGTGACACCGCGTTCGCGATGGTGCTCGTGTACGTCGAGCCCATCGCCAGGCGGCACTACGCCCCCGCGGTTTCGCCCGCGGGGCTGTACCGACCTTTGTGTGTCGGTGCGTCATCACGAGGGTTCAAATTAATCAATCTCTGCGCCCCGAAAACGCGAAATCCAGCCGTGTGCCGAGCGCGACGACACTGACCGTACTGCTCCCACTGCTCGCACTGACCCCACCCCACCCCCATCGCCGCAGTCCTGTCGTTAATCGTTTCCTTCACCATCGCGTTGACCACCGGGAACATGTGGGTCAAAACCACGACGTTCGTGGCTCAGCCCACGGTGCGGTTCAAATACGACGTGCTTATGGTTTTTGAAGGGGCCACCCCCGGTACGGAGAAGGTGTGGAGCACGTTCGCCAGTGTGAACAAGTTGATGGCAGGGTCGCTGGCGTCTGTTGATGTGCAAGTGAGCGAACAAGACTTGAACATGGACGGGAAGATTGACGTTATTGACGTTAAAGCCACCGCGAAAGGGTTAGGAAACGTGCACGGAGTGAAGGTACTGATGGGTTTCGATTACGCCATCGACGGCATGGTGGATTTGGCGCTGAACGGGCTGGCGGTGGCGCAACACGCGTCGCCTTTGCCTGGCTCGGGGTACTTCGTGGACGGATATTTACGTTTGAATCAGCGGGATGCGATCGCTTCGGGAACCACGCGGCTTGTTTACAACAATTCCGTGTTCCCATTCGCGGCGCACGGCGAGTCGGCGGGCGACGCCAGGGAAGCCGCGTCGCTTCGGTTACCGGTCATCCTGAACGCGTACAACTTCCGTAACGAAACCACGTTTCTGGACGCACAAACCCCGGTGTGGGAAACCGCCGCGTCATCCGACTTCACCTTTAACGCCCGAATCCGAATTCCAACCTCGCAGCGGGTTTTGTACAAACCCGGGTTCCTGGAGCTGTGCAAATTCGCGTGGGTACAGATTCTGGCCATCTACGTCATCTTCCTCTGGCTCTTCACAAAGTTCGAGTACGTGGTTTTCCACCACAGGCTGGTCAACACGCGGGTGGTACACGACATGACCCCGAAAAGCCACAGGTTTTGATTTGGTTGATGGGGATACGAATAAAAAAGCTAAAAAGAAAGAGCGGAGCGCGACTGGACGACGTGTTTTTGTGAACACGCAAACATCGAAAACAAAAGGCACCTCAAGTTACATCTCTCGTCCCCATTCGCTCGCGTTTCTTCTCGTATCTACATGGCATCTCTTCTCGCATCTGCACGAAACACTCGCATTCACTACGGGTCCTCGTCGCTTACGAGAACGCGGTTTTCGCGCCGAAAATCACGACGCCCCACGCGCCGAGGATGGTGAAAACCACGTGCTCCTCTTTCCAGTTCGCGGGGTTGGAAGGATCGAGCCACGGGTACGCGACTTTGGGGGTGGCGTTGGGGTCGGCTGCGTTTTCGAGGGGTGGGAGTACGGGGGAGCGGTCAGCGCCGTGGAGTACGCGTTGCGGGGTGAGGTATTGCGGAAAGCCGTTCGCGCGCGCGCGAAACCGGAGAGGAGCGAACCCGTGGGGTAACGCGACGGACGCGACGGGCAGCAGGGCAAATATCCACGGTCGCCCAGTCAGGGTTGGAATTGAATGCGGAAACGCGGGTGGGGACGCACAGGCCATGCCACGGGTGGCGCGGTTGACAGGGCCCTTGGGCACCGCGTTGAGGCGGCGGGCCAGGGGAGCGGCGGCGCGAAGAACTCCGGACATCTTCTGTAGGTGTGCGTGCGGAAGTCTGGGAAGGGGGAGGACGATCTGGTGATAAAAGCCGGCTGAATGAGAAGACTGGTTAAAAGACGAAAAGTCTTTCGGCCAGCGTAGAGTTATCATAATCATCCGCCCGCGCTCGTCACAACACCGAGTCGCCCGCGTGATCATGCTCGCCACGCGCGTTGCCCTGGGCGCGCGCCCCACTAGGTGCGTTCGGAATCCTCGCGCGCTTTGTCGCCGCTTCGCGTCGCGCACGTCCTTCCCGACGCACGCGCTCAATTCTTCGAGACCTCGCAACGACGATTTCTGACGCATTTTCCTCCCGCCATCCCCCCGTCGAGCAGCGGCGATGCCCTCGCGTCACGGCGAAACCACTCGGTTCGCGGCGCGCGCTTGTCCTTACCCACCATGCACCGCGCGAAAACCCGCGTTTCCCTCGCCGCGACCGCGCAGCTCTCCACGCACGTCGTGCAGAGCGGCGAAAACCTGTGGGGCATAAGCGCGGCGAGGGGGGTGTCCTTGAACGAGTTGAAAGCGGCGAATGCGAAAGCGCTCGGCCGGAGCGACGTGATTTACCCCGGACAGCAGCTCGTGGTGCCTCCCGGGGGCAAGCGGTTGAATTCGTCGTCCGTACCTTCCGGGTACAAACCGAGTGGTGGGATCCGGCCGACTTACTCAGCGCAAGCGCCGGCGCGCGCCGCGACGGCGAACACCGCCGCCCTGGCCAAGAAACAAGGCCTCGGTCTGGTAACCGCCGGGGCGTTTTTCATCGCCCTCGCGGTGGGGATCTGGATGTTCAAGGATACCGACGAACCGGCGCGCCCGAGCCGGTACGGCCAGGGCGACCAGGACGAGGACCCGTACGGCACGGACCCGTACGGCGGGCAGCGGGGAAACCAAAACGGAGGGTACTACGACCGGTACAACCAAGGCGAGTGGCCGCAACAAAACGGACAACAGAACGGGCAGCAGCAGCAGCAGCAGCGGGGGTACGGCAACCAGCCGCAGCAGCGAGGGTACGACGCCCGGCAGCAGAACGGCGGCGACTACACCCAGCCCCCGCAGTGGAACGGGAACAACCAGAGGTACTGAGCATTTTGTGACGCGAGCGACGAGGCGATTCGATTGCGGGTTGTTTTTATGACGAGAGCATCGCTTAAAAAACAAATCGTCCCGTAGTCTCTGGTATTTAGGTCTCCAAACGCTACTTCGGCGGTGGTGGCGGTGGAGGCACGCCCATCATCGGCGGCGGAGGCGGCATCCCGCCAAGCCCCATGGCAGGGGGCATCCCCATCATGCCCGGCAGCGGAGGCATCCCCATCATCGGCGGCGGCGGCATTCCCATCATCCCTGGAGGCGGCGGCATTCCCATCATGCCCATCATCCCCGGAGGCGGCATCCCCATCATCCCGGGCGGCGGGGGCATCCCCATCATCCCCGGCGGCGGGGGCATCCCCATCATCCCCGGCGGCGGCGGCATCCCCATCATCCCCGGCGGCGGCGGCATCCCCATCATCCCCATCCCCGGCGGCGGCGGCATCCCCATCCCCGGCGGTCCCGGCGGTCCGGGCGGTCCGCCCACCCCTGTGTTTGTTTGCCCCGGCCCAGACGCGAACAAGGTGTGCGGCCGTTTCATGGCGGTCACACTTCGCCGCGTCTGGTTCGCCGCCAGCATCCTTTCCGCGGGCGTGCCGTGCCTTTCTCCTTTCGCGTCTTTTTTGTACGCGTACAGCACGGAAACCGCGCGGTTGCACAGGAACTGGGAGGGGTACACGAAAAGTGGTTAGCGTCCATTTGTGTCAGGCGCGTATTGGGCGTGTATTGGACGATGGCCTGGTCAACAGTCACCAGCGAAAGGTCCGGACAGTCACCAGCAGAGAGATACCGAACAGTCACAGGTGCGTTAGAGGTAAAACGGGCGGTGCGTCGGATTTGGGAAACGCGCAAGGCCGCACCTGTCCGTTCATCGCGTCAATCGCGGCGTCGCTCGCTTCGAAGGAGTCGTAAGACACGAACCCGAAACCCTTGCTCGCCCCGGTGTCCACGTCACGCACGATCTTGGGGGTCGCGGTGACCACCCCGAACGCGCTGAAGGTGTCGTAAAGCAGCTTCTCGTCAAGCTCGTCTGCCAGGTTGCCTATGAAAAGATTCGCCCCGACGTCGTCGCCTTTTTTTGGAGTTTCGACGCGAAAAGTGTCAGTCTTGTATGGGCAAACAGTGTGCCTGGATTTGGGGGTCTAGGAGGTCTCCAGACCTAGTCTGCCAACGAGTGATTACTCCACAGACTTGTCAAAGACTCTTCACAGACACCAGCCGTACAAAGTGTACCGCTGACAAAACGCAACAGTCTACTTACCTTTCTTGTCGTTCGAAGCTTTGTTCACCCGCAACGGCTTGCCGTAAAGCTTGATCATGTTCAGCACCCGGACCGCGTAATCCGCATCCTCCTCTGTGTGGTACTCCACGAACGCGAAGGACTGGTGCTCGTTCGTCACGCGGTCCTTCGGGACGTACACCGTCGCGACGGATCCGGCTTGGACGAAAATCTCGAAAAGAATCTCCTCGGTGACCTGATTGTTTTTTGAGTCGGGGGTGGATGGGGATGGAGTCGTGTCAGTGTACGTCTCTAAGGTGGGTTTGCGGTCACATGACCAGTATTTGATCCAGTAGATTAAATGTGCCTCGGTGTTTGCAAAGTCTAATCGTGTTGTGTGCCTTCGGTTGGTGTCACGCGAGCCGTGTTGGACCGATCCGCGGTGGTGCGACGATTATTAGGCCAAGGGTTTGCTCCCCACCGCGCGTACCTGCAAATCTAGGTTTCCCACGTAAACCGTCGCGTCCTGGTTGCGGTCCGCCGCTTGCTGCCCTAACAGGTTCGTCCCAGCACCCACGGTGATGCGCCCACCCGCGATTCCCGCGGCAGCCATCGTGCCCGCGCGCGCGACCGGTTGTACGCGTGAAAATCGAAAATGCTGGGAGGCACTTTCTGAAAAAACCGGTCGGTTGACCAGTTTTCAGCGCATGGCGGCGGTCAAAGCGTGAAGCGGCGGCCGGCCGGGAAAAAGGATCTCCCCTTCTGCCCTCGCGAGCACACGCACACGCGCGCCCCGCCCGGCGTTTCACCGACGAGGTCTCGCGAAGAGGACCCGTCGTTTCGCGCACGCGCGTCACCGAGTTCGTCGTCGCTGTCGCACCGCACGCCCTTTCGAGGCGCGTGTGGTTCGAGGCACGCGCGATGCGGCCTTTAGAGGAATCCGAGATTCAGCAGGTGTTCGAGAAGCTGTTCAAGTTCGTTGGTAAGAACCTGAAGAACATCGTGGACAGGGCGGACCAGCCGCACTGTTTCCGGCTACACAAGAAGGTAAGTGTGACGTCTTTTTTTTCGAAAGCGAACCGATTGATTGCGCGTTCGCGCGATCGCACGGACCCGTCCGAACGCCGATCAGGCGAATGGAAAACCCCTCACGTCTCGCGGCCGTCATTCATGTTTTGTCATTATAACGTTTTTTCGCGTCGACGACTGTACTGAAGGTCTAGAGTTATTATTCATAAATCCGTGTCACAAGCACCTTCTTTTCCCCGCACCCGCCCCGCAACGTCTCCGACAGCAGTGATGAGGAAATATCCGCGCTTCCGACTGGCAAAACGTCGATGATGCACAAAACGATATTACGGTTGAATTTCTTCTTCTGAGCCGTCACAAAAGAGACACGAGGTTTTTTGTTTTCACGCGCGCGTGTAGCGAGTACGACGCACGGGATTGAACCCCGAGGGTCCTCTCGCTGTACTCTGGATAATGATTTTACACTTCTATACTTCCTAAACCTCTTGGCTGACTGATTGCCCATATACCCCTCTCCAAAAAAACAGCGCGTCTACTACGTGCGCGAGGACATGATGAAGCGCGCGACGAGTATCGCGCGCGAATCGCTGGTCAGCCTCGGCGTGTGCGTTGGGAAGTTCACGCACAGCGACAAGTTCAAGCTCACGATCGGGGCGCTTGAGTTGCTTGCGGCGCACGCGAAACACAAGGTACGTCTCACATTGGCTACGCGTCGAACTTGGAAACCTTTTACCGCTCGCGCTCGTCTTCGCGAGCGCGCCCAGAGCGTGATTTTTGGTGTTTTTCGCGCTCTTTTCGCCGTCGTTCAACAAGTTCTCCCCGGCCACCCAAAACCCGCCCCGTGATGCGTCGCATTTCAGTCTTCAACCTGAACCTTCTTGACGAGAACTTTCTCACATCAAGCGCACCTGAGGGCGGTGGGAGACGAGATTTTCGGCTTCGGGTTTCTTTTTTCGAACGAAACATCGCTCACCGCGTGCGTCTCGGGCGGGGTGTTCTCCTCGCGTGTGAGGTTTGGTGATCTGCGCCTATGGTGATCGTAAATTTATTGGTTTTCACTCCGAATCTTCGCACGCACTAACCTCTTTCTCTCCCACTTTTCCATCACACCAGATGTGGGTAAAGCCCACTTCCGAGATGAGTTTTTTGTACGGCAACCACTTGTTGAAATCAGGCTTGGGGCGAATCACGGAAAACACCCCCGCGAACCAAGGCGTGGTTGTGTTTTCAATGTCCGACATCCCGCTCGGGTTTGGGGTGGCGGCGAAATCCACGCAAGATTGCCGGAAACTCGACGCCTCGTCAATCGTCGCGTTCCACCAAGCGGACGTGGGGGAATACCTACGCGCGGAGGATGACATGGTGCAGGGGAAGAAGGAATGAGGGGTTGTTTCGTGCCGACTTTAGAAGGATTGGCGCGTGCACGGGCACCGCCGCGATAGACGTAGCGTTGAAGATTTATTTTGTCTTGAACTCGTGCTGCCTTTTTTTTTTCTTTTTGGCCAAAAACTGTCACCGATCTCATCCCTGTCTTCACTCCAGGGTGACTCGCGTGGGTGTTGTTCGTGCGACCCACGCACCGCGGTCCGCGCGTTTTCGGGCCCGGGGTTAGGGTTGTTCGGGTTTAGGGTTTGAACCCTAAACCCTCGCGCCATGACCTCGTTGCTGTGCCTGCCCGTGGTGGTGTGCAACCTGGGCGTAGAGATGTTGTACGTGCTTGAACAGCGGCTTCGGGCGCAAAGCGTGAGTGACGTGAAGTCGGTGAAGGTGCTGCACGACGTGACCCGGGCGATGTTCGCCCCCGAGTTCGTCAACGAGCTGTTCACGCCCCAGGTGGTTTACACCCCGAGCGCGACACGGGCGATTTTCGACAAACTCGCGCACACCAGCATCATGCGGCTGAGCGAACAATCCATGGACAAACTTTTCGACTTGATGACCATGGGGTTTAAGTACCAGCTCGTGCAGTGCGTCCGGCCCGAGGACATCTTAAACGTCACGCTGCTGCACTTGCAGACCCTGAAAAGCTACCTAACCGACGAATCGGTAACGGACGCCCTGGGCGCGGTGGATGCGGAGCTACGCGCGACGTACGGCGCGTTCAGTAAACACGAATGGCTCGCGCTGCGCCGCGAGCTGTTTCGGTTTCTGGGGAACAAACGCGTGAAAGTGTCGTTGCTTTTGCACGAAAAACTGCAGCTGGACGACGGCAGAGTGCGGCTGCCCGTTGTTGACGACGACGTCAACGTCGAACAGCAACACACCACCAACCCTGCTGCGCAGATTGGCCCGGTCGGGACTCTGCGCAGACACGACATCGCGGGCTTGGAACACACGCGGACCCGCAAAGTCGCCGAATTCGTCTCCTTTGACCATCCCAGTGGAAAAAAACACAAAGGCGCGCCGCGTCCAGAAATTCCCCCGGGCGGAAACATGTACTCGCGCGACCGGCAAGCCCCGCATGCGCCGGAACCGATTCAAACGCTGTGTGGTGCCAAAGACGCGGTCCGTGATGCGCACGGCAACGTCATGGCACGCACCAGCCTTGGTTCCATCAAAAGCGGAGGCGGAAACGCGGACCGGATGATGGCCAGCGCCGGGCGCGAATCCTTCGTCGAGGCGAACGCGCTGGCGGGGCTGATACGCGGCTCGCCGTCTTCCGCGAAAACTGCGTCTGATAAACACGAAGAAAGCGCGGAGGACGTGTTCAAGCTTAATTTGTTCGGAGACGTCGTTGCTGCGGGGGGTGATGAGGATGACAACAACGGCGCAGGTGTAAACGACATGATGACAATTTTGGAGTTCAGGGGCGACGAAGGTTTGGGGAACAAAGCCTCCGGTTTGGCGGACGTGATGCGCAGTTTCGGGGTCGACGAAAAGGCGCCGCCCGGGAAAAGTAACGGCAAAAAAGATGAATTCGCATTAGACGACGACGACGACGACAGCGAAGACGATCTCCTGGCGTTGATGGACGGGGCGTGAGTTGTTTGGTATTTAGCAGAAAGAGTCTATGCATTTAGCCGAAAGAATCTATCCATCTATTTGTAAAAGAGAGTCCACCGACGCGACCCGGGAATTTCTTAGCAGCTCAGACCCGCGAAGCCCGGAATCAGCGCCACGGCGCACGCCGGGACGTCGTCGACTTGGTCCTGGAAATCGAAAGTCTCAACCGCGGTTTGGTTGTACACGCGCCTCGCGAAGAGTAAGTTCGGGTGTTGGCCGAAGGGCGGGTTGTTTGTTGACCCCCACACCGCGTTGCGGGCGGTTTGGTCATTTAGTAATTCGGCCCGAAGAAAAGCGACTTGCATACCCCACCAGTAATGCGGACCGAGGTTGTGCCCGCCGCCGCGCATCACACCGAGCAAGCGTTTGCCTTGCGCGTTTCCAAAAACGCTGTCGGCGCCGTCGCGCCAGTTATCCACGACGTTGTCGTCATCCGCGGCCATCAATAACAAAGGCGTGTCAATGCCAACCCCAGGCCCTTCCATCCAGCCCTGTAAGCTCACCGCCGCTTTCACCGCGGACGCGACGCACGTTACGTCGACGCAGACCAACGGCGCCCGCGGATCAAACGCCGCTTGTAACGCCTGGCCAAACCACTGCAACCCCGAGGTGCTTGCGCCTGTTGCAAGGGAGGACAAACCTCGAATGATTCGCCCCCCACCAAGGCTGTACCCGGCGACGCCGATGGCGTCGGTGTCGATGCGGCCTTTGAAATCGTCGTTTCCAGAGGAAAGACTTCCCGCGTTGCCAAGCAGCGCAAACCGAATCGACTCGAACAAAACGAACTCGTCCCCCGGATACTGTTTTTGGAAACGAAAAGTATCAGTGTTGTATGGGCAAACAGTGTTTGGATTTTGGAAAGGCCCGATACGTACCGGTTCCTGCGGCAACGGGAAAATCTCGGGGCACAGCACGATGAATCCCCAACTAGAGAGGTGTGCCAGGGTTTCGCGGTTATCAACGGCGGCGCACCCGTTGTGCGCCCCAGCGCCCCAGGCGATGACTGGATACACAGCGTCGGTTGTCGCGGCGGTTGCTGATTCGTCAAACGGAAACGACACGACCACGCGGTTGAATCCAAACTCGATTTCCTGTGCAAACGACAAGGAAATGGTTTTGGAGGTCACGCCCTCTGCGAAAGGACCGGGGTCGCCGTACCCACGGAGCCACGCGGGGTGGAACGTGGAACTCGGGCGATAGGGAATCGAAATGGGCTCCAACGACCCGGGCGCCTGCTCGCCGCCGGCAGGCAGCGCGCGACCCGACGCCGCCTGGTCCAGGGATACGTCCGAGGGTCGCGGCTGAGACACAGGCGCGAGACGCGACTCAGTGGGCCGCGACGCGCGAGTGGCGGAAACAGGGTCGCGGGCATCGCGCGGAGCAGCGGTGGCGGCGGAAACGAGGGCAAGGAGAAGGGCGCACAAGGCGGATGGGCTGAAGGAACGCATGTCGCGCGGTGTGCTGCGCGGGGAACGTGTGCCAAGAGGAACGGGGACGAAGCCTGATAAAAAGAAAAGAGAAAACGGCTTTCCGCGTGAAAAACGAAGTCTCGGACAGAAAGTCGACACCTCGTACCAGCGAACGATTCGTGCGCCCGAGAACAAGAAATGATTCGTCCCAGACTCGTGTTTCTTCGAGGGTGACTTGAAGGTGTTGAAGGTGTGCAGTTTACGAAAAATAACGCAAGATCTTTCCTCAGAAAAACGACCGAAAAAGTTTGTCGTGAACATGGTTGTGAAATACGCACACCCGGTCCCCTCTCTGCACTGCTATCGGCTACTGGACCCACCGCGGGCTCTGGGTATGCGCGGCAACAACGTCTGTCCGTCCGTTGCTTGGCGACTGGGAAGGGCGTATGCATTGTCAGTGTTGTTTTTCCCACAACAAGAGTGACACGCAAACACCGAATCGTTTTTTTCGCAAACCGCCTCCAACACGTCCAGCAAAACCCGCAGCGCTTCCTCCTCGACGCCTCTGGCGCGAACCCAGTTGTTGGTTCCAGGCCGAGTCCTGTGGTCTTTTAGTCTTGAAAAAGTGTTCGTACCCTGCAACTCGCCCCGGAAACTATCGAGCATCGCCAGCCTCGCGTCCCGGTCGCGGTTCAAACGAGCGCCGCACACCAGCACGCGGCGCGCCAAGGTTTTGGGTAACGCCTTGCGATAGGTAAAACAAGGTGTCAGTCTTGTAAGACCGCGTGTATTACGTAATTACGGGCGGACAATCGGAAGAGGTAATAACCGTCCCTTCGCAGGACTAGTCCGGGATTTGGGAAAGGACCAACACGGACCTGCGTTGTTTGGTGTGTCGTGTCCGTTGCGTCGTCACCCGAAGAAACGCCCAGCCTCGCCGCCGCGCCGAGCGCCTTGCCTAGCCAGTGATTCACCGGCCGGCCCCGGGGGGTTTCCCATTGCAGGGAAAGCAGGGTCTTTTGGTAGTGCTGCTGTGGTTTGTCTTGCGTTGATGTTGCTTCTGTTGTTGCATTCTCGTCTTTCTCGTGACTGTTTGTGCTGTCCGCGCCTCGCTCCGCCGCCTCCGTGGCGGTCAACCACCAAAACAAAAGCGCCGCGCGTTGCGTCCGCGCTTTGTACGTACGGGACGCGGCGAGTGTTTTGCGGCGCGAAACTCGCAGCGCATTTACCCACCGGGAGAAATATGCACGAGTAGGTACCAGCACCAACACTCGTCGCAAGAGCGTTACTCGGTGTTCGCGCGAGCGGTTGCTTTCGCGACGCCACGACTTGAACGAAGCGTGTACGTGCGCGTTTCGGAAACGCGAGGCTTGTTTTATTTTCCCGACCAAGGCCAAAACGCGGCCGCGGTTGTTGTTACCGAGAGTTTGACCCCGAAGCACCGCGTCGTTGGGGTCCAGAACTCGCCTCCACAGGTTCACATGCAAGGCCCTTTCCGTACCGACGACGCGTTCCAAAACACGCAAGCCGAGGAAAGGATCTCGGTGCGTTTGCGGGCGACGCGGGAGAGACCGTTCCAAAACGTCCACAACAAAATTTTGAATAATTTTTTGTTTCCGCGACCGAAGCGCGACAACGTTTTCGCGCCACCGACGCAGCGCCGAGCGTTTCTTGAACACCACACCTACCGCGTGTGTGATTTCTCGTGTCCGCTGTCTTCTGCACGTAACGAACGCCACCCATTTGGCAACCGAACATTTCAACTTTATTTGATCAATCATTCGTAAAAGAGTTTGTACAAGCGTCGCGTCGCGTTTCGCGGCGCTGTTTTTCAACGCACACCAAACCCGTAAAACCTTCCGTTTCGTCCATTTGAGTCGCCACAGAAACGCCCGCGCCAGCGCTTTGATTTCCGAGTCCCTGACATTCTCGGTTGTTTTCCTACGAAGCAGCTCGTGCGCTTCCCGCTGTCCGATTGCGTTGGCAGTGACCGCTCTCCACGTGTCCAATGACTTGACGAGTAATTTACTCATCAATGTATCCAACGCGCGCTTGGCGTACAAATCGGCGACGAAGCGTTTCGCGGCGCGCGCGTTTGCGGCGGCGGCGTCCGCCTCGTCCAGCCGTTTGCGTTTCCCAAAAGCCGCTACACGACGCCATCCACTGAAAATGAACCTCCCACTGCTGTTCAGTGCTGCCATCTTTCGTTGACACCTCGCGAGCGCCAGCACGGCGTCCACGCACGCGTCGGCTCTGCGTAACGAGCACGTCGATTGGTGGGCTTTTTTTTCGTGGTCGGCGCACCGTTTCGTTTCCGTCGCCGCGCGCGCGAGGTTTGTCACTTCGCGCCACTTGTGAAACGCGCTTTGTCGTTTTTGCCGTGCGTTTCGCGAACGTAAGAACTTGGTCATTGCGTGTGCCTTGCGTGCGTCGCGTTCGCGGTGGGTTTTCGTGACCAACGCCGCGTTCGCCGCGTTCGCGGACGACGTCGTTTCCAAGGAAACCGCTTTTGACTCTGCGAAAATCGCCCTTTGCGCCATCTTCGCCAATTCGGCCCCGACGGCTTCCACAATTTGTTCCGCCTCATCCCTCGCTTTGGCAACCGCCTCAATCGCCGCGTTTCTCGCGGAAGCGAGCTCACCGACTCGCCAGCTCTGGATTTCATCTCGGTGCCGCGCGTCCAGCGCGCGTAGTTTCGTGGCGTGCGCCGCCCGGACGTGTGCCAGATTCTTTTCCATCGCAAAGACTGTTTCCCTCTGCGTGCGTCGCGCTTCCCTTGTTTGCGACGCCAGCCTCCCCAGCATCCACTCCACCAGCGCCGACGTTCCGGTGGATGCAATGTACTCCTGGGCGGTGGTTATCTCGCGCATCTCCCGTTGGTCGGCGTGGTTCAGCCGGGCGAGCCAACCGGATGGGTAATCCTTTTTCTCGGAACGCGACCCACCCGTACTTTCACTTTCCGCACTCAGAACCGCCCGCATCGCCTCCACGAAGCGACCGCGCGGGGTATCGAGAAATGAGCACGACTCGGACGTAGTACTACACGCACGCGTCTCATCGCTAAGTTCAACACTCGTCGACCCCACCTCGCGAACATCCATGGCCACAGCCCGGCGTCCCGACCCGACGGTCGCACCGCGCCGGCCCAATATGGGACACGCCGAAAAAGAAACGCTTGTGATAAGACAGCCAGAGCGAAGGCGATCGAATCCAGAAGTCTCCTCGCTGGAAATTCGGAATCTGGGGTCGTTCGTCGCGTCGTCAAAAGCTCAAAACGACCTTTCGCCGTGCGGAGGAATCGCTCCGCAAAAGCGAATATCGCGGCGTTTTTCCGGCTTCTCCCACCGCGTCATTGCTGCAACCGTTGGACCTACCTGGCCGTCACACACGCCGCCGCGGCGACACGACGGCGGGCATCACGCGTGTGCCTCGGGTCGGAAGGACCAGGCGTGGTGTGGTGTGGGCGTGCCGTTTCGGGGTACGCGTTGGTGCTTCCCGAGCGTCGGGCAGGTGGTGCTTCGTGCGCGGCGCACGCGCTTTAATCTTCAATCTCGCGGACGCGACGCGTGGCAATTTCCCGTCCCCGAGCAATGGCGCCGGCCGTGCCCCGTGCGTCCAAGGAGCAGGTCGCGGTGCGAGTGATTGAGCGGCTAAAAGACACGTGGCCTGAACTAGAAGACACGAACCTGGAAGCCGCGGTGAAGGCGCACCTTCTGCGCCTACCGCGGCGGTACGCGCTCGATATCTACAACCTGGAGGATCTGAGGACGCACATGAGTTTGTTACAAGCCGCGCAACTTAGCAATGGGTCGGTGCTTTGCGATTCGCGCGGGATCCGAATGTCGAGCACCGGGGTAAGTGGCGACGTTTCCAACAGCAACCTGCACGACATGGACACCGCGAACCCGGGGTCGCCTTCGTCGCACGGCATGGCAGGCAAGCGCCTGCGGGCGCCAACCTTCGGGAGCTCTTTCAATCTGCAGACGCTTGATGAGCACGCCGGGAGTAACGGATTGGGCGGCGGATCTGGTATGGGGCCGGGAGGCGCTTCTGGCGGCAGCGGCAGTCAGCCCCCAGTTTATGAGATTTCGGTATCAGGCCTGAACCGACCGCGGATGCTGTCACGGGTAAGCACCGCGCTTTTCGACGTCGGCCTGAACATAAGCGAGGCGCACGTGTTCTGCACGGAGGATGGGTTCGCGTTGGACGTTTTCGTGGTGCAAGGATGGGTCGTGGACGACGCCGCGAACCTGAACAAAGAGCTCGCGAAACGGCTCGCGAAGGTGAACTGGGACGACGCAGGTATACCAGGGCAGGGAAGTGTCAACGGCACCGGTAATGGCAGCGCCCAGGCCATTGGTAGCGTTGGTACCGAACTCAACCAACCCGACTCCAGCGAGTGGGAAATCGCCGAAGCGCAGTTGAATTTCCACGACAAAATCGCGAGCGGCGCGTTCGGGGTTTTGTACCGCGGGCACTACTGCGGCCAGGAGGTTGCTATTAAAGTTTTGAAAACGGGTGAGAAAGCCTCTGCTGAAGAAGTGCAAAGGGAGTTTGCACAGGAGCTACGAATTTTGAAGAAAGTGCGACACAAAAACATCGTGCAACTGATCGGCGCCATGACGAAACCGCCCCGGTTGTGTTTGGTCACGGAGTTCATGAAGGGCGGCAGCGCGCTGCAGTTTCTGCACAAACACGCCCCGTTGAAACTGCCAACCTTACTCCGAATGAGCCTGGGCGTGGCGAAAGGCATGGACTACCTTCACAAAGTCTCAGTGGTGCACCGGGATTTGAAAACCGCGAACCTTTTGATGGACGAGAACGACGTGGTGAAGGTCGCGGATTTCGGCGTGGCGAGGGTGACCTCCACGGATGGTACGTGCATGACCGCGGAAACCGGAACCTACCGCTGGATGGCCCCGGAAGTGATCGCGCACCAGCACTACACGCACAAGTGCGACGTGTTTTCGTACGGCATCTTGTTGTGGGAGCTCGTGAGTGGGGGGGATATTCCGTACAGCGGGTACACGCCGCTGCAAGCCGCGGTTGGCGTGGTGCAGCGAGGCTTGCGTCCGGCGGTGCCGCAAACGTGCCACCCCGTCATCGCGCAAGTCATGCAGTACTGCTGGCAGCCCGATCCCAACGCGCGGCCCGAGTTCGAGCAAGTCGTGGAGCTCCTGAGGCACACGGAATCCCCGGTAGACGCGGCGGAGAACAAGTCGTTTTTCAGCCGGTTGCGGAGTATATCGAGATCGTCATCCGCGAAGGCGTAGATTAGATTTCACCACAGGATTGTTTCACGAGGTTTGATTGAGAAGAGGATTAGATTCATGAGGACGTGACACGAGCGAGTCAGCGGGGTTGGCGGTGCGCGCACGAGTCTATTACACTCGTCCCGTAGGCCGCCCCAGTCGCGACATTAGGACCTCACTGTATTACGAGGTCATACATACGCCAACCCGAACGTCGCGCGCTCTGATCGTCCCGGTATCCCATTGAAAATTTCCCCTGCGTATTTTTGGTCTGGGAAACTGGGCGGATAACTCCATCCCCAAATCTGACTACTCGCGTTTCGTCAAGGGCACTCTTCTCAGTCGGCTTCACACGCCACCGCGCTTCCCACGACTCGTGTTCGTCGACCCGATCCCCGCCCTCACGCGTAGACGCGCAACGTCTTTTTGCAGGTTTCGCAGACTAACTCGACGTACGCGAAGGTGCGTTGGTTGGTGCCGTGTCAATGTCCACGTCGATTGTTGTTTCGGGCGGCGTGCCCTCTTCCCGTACCGGTACCGGCCGCGTTTCCCGGCCGACCGGTGGTTTCACCCGAGGCCTCTCACCTCGCCAAGCGCGCCGTGTCTCCGTGGTGAGTCACGCCGAGGATGGCACGAGAAGGGATACCCGAAACTCCGAGGCCGGTATCTACATGAGGCAGCTCACGGAGACCGAGAGCGAGGCGGAGGTTATTTACATCGCGGGGATGTTGAAGCTTTGGTTGGACGACGAGTGGTCGGTGCAGCAACCGCACACGGCGCTTGGGTTACAGGCCGCTAATAAGTGCGTCGCGATGCGTTTAAAGGGGTGCGAAGAGATGGGGAGCCTGGTGATGGGTGTGCAACAAGACCTACTGTCATTCGACTTCAGCGATACCTTCGTCAACTCGTTCGAAGTGGCGAACAAAACCAGCGAGATTTTGATGATGAAGGAAGGGTACGAGGTGTGTTGTTTGTCCAAGGAAGACGAAACGAGACAAGCGAGGTACGACGAAATGATCGCCAAGGAGGCGAAGTGATTAGGGGGCGGGATGGATGGGGGATGTATTGACGAAAAGGACAGGGGGAGAGGCGCGCGAACGTAGATTGATGATGTTTTTGGCCACAACCTGCTGAAAGTTCAAAAAAGTCGTGTTTGCTGATTTTGAATCTCGCCGCGCTTCTCCTGGACACTTCGGCGCGCCCCGTCCCCACGCATCGTCGCACACTCCCCAAACCTCCCTCCCCACGATGGCCGAGCTCGCGGGCCCGAAAATCGGCGACGCGAGGTCGCTGTGGAACTTCACCCCCTCACCAGGGTGGACCAAAGACGAAGCCGCGACTTTGCGTCTTTGTTTGATGAAACTCGGCATAGGGCGGTGGCAGCAGATCGTGGATTCCGGTGTGCTTCCCGGGAAGCAGATTCAGCAGCTGAACGGCCAAACCCAGCGTTTGCTTGGCCAGCAAAGCCTAGCCGAGTTCACGAACATGAAAGTGGACGTGGACGCGATACGGGCGGCGAACCTTGCGAAGACCGGCACGGAGGTGTACCGCAAAAACGGCCTCATCACGAACCAGGGAGGGAAGCTGAAAGCGGAGGCGCTGAAAACTCTGCGCGCGGAGAACCTTGAGAAGTACGGGTTAACCGAGGCGCAGGTCGACGAGATCACCCTTCCCGACCCGCCTTCCACTAAAACCCTAGGCGCGGACGCGTATATGGGCAAGAACCACAACAAAGGAGGGATCGCGGGGAGGAAGAGTATGAAGCGAACGCGGGTGGATGACATCATGACGGTGGACGTGGACGCGCTGCCGTCGAAGGCTTCAAAAGTTGCGTTACTCACGGCGCTGCGCCGGCGATTAGTGGTGCTCACCGAGTTCTCAACGAAACCATCACCCGAGGCGAAGAAGGTGCTGAAAGAGACCACGACACAGCCTGAGAAGAAAACGGCGACGAAAAAGAAAAGAACCTCTGGGGAAAACGCGGTACCGAACGCGGACGGCGCCGTGAAGAACCTGGTGCAAATGGGCTTCGACGTGAAGAAAGCGAAAGACGCCGTGGACGCGACGGGCGGGGACGTGCAGGACTGCGTCAACTGGCTGGTGGCGAACATGTGATCCTTTCTGTTAACTGGCTGGTGGCGAACACGTGATCCTTTCTGTTTTTACGCGCGCGGCGACACCACACGATAGGCTTGTAACGTATACGATTTCATCACAACCCGAACCTGTCTGGTTTCCGCGTGCCTTGTCCGAACGTCCCTGTTTTCGTGCCACTCGCCATTTCGCTTTTCGAAACCTTCTCCGGTTCGAGCCACGCCTGCGTTTTGCAATCGAAGTGTTTCTTCGTGTGTGGGTCGTAATACACCTGGGTTTTGGTGTCGTAGTACAGCCCTGATTTGGCGTCGTACTGCCAGCTGGTGACGCTGTTTCCGGAAACCGCGGTGGCCATCTCGCGCGCCGCCTGCGCCGTGGAGGTGACGCCGTCGATGCGGTTGCCCGCGACGGCATCCGCGGTGGCTTTTACCGCGGCTGCTTTGCCTTCGCGTTCCTTTTCCTCTTCCTTTTCCCGCGTCCGGTCCGCCTGCGCGTCCGCTTCGATTTCAGCCACGGTTCGCTCCGCGGCGGTTCCCGTTCCGTCCCGCGCGTCACCGGCGCCGCCGACGCTCTCGTCGTCATCGCCCCCGACCGCTTCCCGAATTCCCCCCACGTTGTGGTAACTAGTGTCCCACACCTTCACGCCGCACATCGAGCACTGCCCTTGCGCGTACGCGCACTTCTGGCAGAAAATGCCCTCCTGGTGCAACGAGAGCTTGCATATCCGGCACTTCCCCCCCGCGCCGCCCGCGCCATAAGGCGTCCACTTACCCGTCTTGCCCTTCGCCGTGAGCGCCTTGTTTTCGTTGATCCGCCGTCCCCCACCCTCCACCGTGTTCCGGCTGCCTTCCTTCCACATCTCCTGGTGGATCCCGCGGCTGAGCTTCTTCTCGCACTTGGAGCACACCATGGTGACAGGAACGCGCGACAAGTGCCGAACCGGACCAACCAAAGCGCGTCCTGGTCTGCGAGATGACACTTGGTGATGAAAGTAAAAAAGCGCTTCGTTGGTGATTCTCGTTGTCATTTCCAATGAGCGCTGCCACGAGCGCCTCCCTGGCCGGGGCCGGTGTCGCGCCCCGGACAAGACGCGTGCGGGGTACGTGTCGTGGCCGTCGCCATGTCGTCACGCGCGCGTCGAAGGACGAAACCAACGGCCTCGGGTTACTCACCTGGCTCGGCCCTGTGATTCCGCAAGGCGCGCTTGTGACGGGCGTGAAGGGCACGTGGAAAATCGCGTGGCAGACCATGGTCACCGAATTGGCTCCGCAGAGCAAGGACGGCGAGTACCGCAGGCCTAAATACGCGTTCGACGGTAAAATATCAAACCACGCGAACGCGAAACACCCGCCGCGCCCGGGGTGGTACGTGCTGTACGTGGGAAACGCGTGTCCGTGGTGCCACCGGGTGACACTGACAATCGCGTTGTTAGGTTTGCAAGAGTCAATAACCGTGGTGAAGATGACGGACGACGCGGAGCGCGCGTCACGGGGGGGGTGGGTTTTCGAAACCTCACGACCTGACCCGGTGTTCAAAACAAGCAAGGACTTGCGGGAAGTGTACGACGCGGTTACTCAAAGTTCGTACCAGGGAAGGTGTACGGCACCGTTGCTGGTCGACGGTGTCAAAAAAATAGCCGTCAACAACGAAAGCGCGGACATTTGCGCCATGCTCGACTCCGCGAACTTTCACGTGGCAACAGGTGACGCTCCGTCACCTAAAAATCCCGGGACAAGCGTCGAGCTTCGCCCGGACCAACTCGTCACCGAAATCGACACCCTGAACGACTACCTGTACAAGAAACTGAACAACGCGGTGTACCGAAGTGGGTTCGCCACTACGCAGGCGGCGCACAACCGCGCGGCGCAAGACGTGGTGGACGCTTTGGACAGGGTTGATGAAATTCTGGGAAAGACACGATTTTTACTAGGCGATAGGGTCACGGACAGCGACGTCCGGCTGTTTCCGACGATAGTAAGGTTCGACGCCGTGTACGCGAGCCTGTTCAAGTGCTCGTCGCGCCGCGTCGGGGACTTGCCACATTTGCAAGCGTGGATGCGGGATTTCTATTTGCTGCCCGGGGTAAAAGAAACTGTGGACGTGGACGGGTACCGGTCTTCTTATTTCGGCCAGCTGTTCCCGCTGAACCCGGGCGGGATCGTACCTACCGGACCCACCAAGGAAGACCTGGGCCTGGGGGTTGACCCGGGAAGGGGAAGCTTGGCGAGGGAAGACGTGTTCTACCTGAAACAATAAACAGAGACTCTTGTAATGCTTTGAATAATTGTAACGTTTTTTTAATAAACCTGCAATTCAAAGAAGACAAAGAAGCAGAAGAGAAGCAAAAAAGAGAAGAGTTTTGAGAGATTAAAAGAGATTGCTGGATGGCAAACGGTGATGAATACCTTTCCTTAAATACGTCTAACGTCTACCTAAACCTGCACACGCAGTCGTACAGGCTCCCGTTCAGACAGGTCGCAACCTCCGGGTGCTTGACCATCCCCAAATTCAGGGCGTCGCACGTGAACTTTGCGTGCAGGTTGGTTTCAACCGCCCGGCCCATGCCTTCCAGAACCACTAAATCGACGCAGAGCGAAAGCTCGCAAAGTTCTGTTGATAGCTTCGTTAAATCTATCACCGGCAAGTCGCTGCCGCTCGAGACGACCTGCAAGGACCCATCATTGAATGCTGTTTTGAAAATCTCGTCAACAGCACAAACCATCGACAGAATTTCTCGCAACTCACGCGCGGTGACGTCGTTTATGCTCGGCGTTTCGTTCGCCGCGAGAATCACGGCGGCGCCGCCCCTTAAAAACTCCCTCGCCAGCGGAAACATCCCGAGCACCACGTCAGCGCCAGCGTTGTCGACGAACATCAAGACCTTGCGCCAAGGACTTTTGATGATAGTCGGGGATGTACCGAGTACAGTCGGGGATGTTTTGTTCACGTCCCCAGTTGGGGATGTACTTTTCAATACAGTCGGGGATGTATTGGATGTATTGTCCCCGTCCCCAGCGTCCCCAGTTGCCGATGTGTTGTCCCCGTCCCCAGCGTCCCCAGAAGCGTCCCCACTTTCGCTTAGCCACCTTCGGGAAAATAAGTCAAAGTCGTCAACGCACCACGGTTTTTTTTTCAACCCGGCCCTCGTTTTGTGGAAAAAACCAGTTTTACCCTGTTTGCCCATACGATCCCTCTCCGCGTGCAGTTCCGCGGACGCGGCGGCGCCTAGGTCGAACACGTTCCCGGCAAACACGCCTTGTACTAATGTTAAAATTCGCGCCTCCCGGTCTTGTATTGCGTCTATTTCTGCTAAAACCCCTGGCAATTGTTTCAGCGCTTTCTCGTTTTCGTGTTTTTTCACCTCCGCGAAGCAATCTGCGAAACCCGCATCCCGTAGCCGCTTGTCCCGCAAAGCGCACAGCTTCAAAACCGTGGGCGCGCCTTTGAACAAGTGTGTGTGGTCACCAGCTGTGACTGAATCGAGATCTGCACCGAACTGTGCCGCGAATTGTCGCGACAGGTCCTGCGAGTTCGGGACGCGCAGGTCACTCGCCGCGCGCTTGGAAAACTCGGGAATGGATGACCGAAAAACCTCGACCCATTGTTCCTTCGTCACCAGCGTCCCCGGGTCCGTGTCCCTGCCCGGGTCGTAGTCGAACGTGGTGGGGCGATACCCACCAAGCACGAGCTGCGGCAACGCCGCGAACGCAGTGACCATGCGTGAGACGCGCGCGTGTGCCTCTGGGTGCACGACACTAACGTTGTGAGACAGAAAAATGCTGAACAGAAAAAGTGACAATCCGAAAAAGTACTCTTACTCAGTCAAAAAAAGTCTACCTTGCTCCTCCTCCTTTCTCCGCCTCCTGCTCCTCCTCAGTCCAAACCCAAGTCATCAAGCAACCCTTTGTTGTGCCGCGACCACTCCGTTTCCGCATCCAGGTCCGCGGCACCCCGGGGTTCCAGGGCGGCGGGGGCGTGGACTCCCCGTTCTCTAGTTAACGGCGCGGGGTCGAAAAACGAATTCACAAACCCGCTCGCGTTTTCGCCGTTCGCGTTGGCGTTTCCCGCGCTCGCGCTCGCAACCGGCGCCGCGGGCGCGCCCCACATGTTGTACCCCGACCCGCCGCCGGCTAGGAGGTTGAGGCCGATGCCGTTGCCGAACGCGCCGACGCCGACGTTTGCCGCGAAACTTTGCGTTTGCGTTCCCGAAGGGGGCGGCCCCCGCGGCGGCGAAGGCACCCACCCGCCCGCGGCCGACGGAGGGACGTACCGCCCTACAGTCGCGTTTGCGTTTGCGTTTGGACTTGGCGAGTCGCGGTCAATTGCACTCGAGTTTGCACCCGAAGAAGGTACGTACGTTCCAGCATTCGAATCCGCGTTCTGCACAGGAGCGTGCCCGTCAAACCCTCGCGCGCCGTTCCCTTGCGAAACCCGGGTCGGGACGAACGGGTTGACAAAAGCGTTACCCGCCGGCCGGCCGTTCGCGGTGGGAAGCGGCGGCGCGGGGTTTGTTCTCGGGAACTCAGGTCGGTAACTCGGGAGCTCCGCCGGTCGCGGCGGCGCGAGCCAGGTTCCGCCATCCACAGGGCGCCGGGTCGAGTTCGAGTTCGAGTTCGAGTTCGCGCCCGCGGTGAATCCACCACCCGGGAACGGCGTTTGCGTGTTTTGAAACATTTGCGCGGCCGGCGTTACTTTGGGCGCCACGAAAGGCGCCACTGGCGGCGGCGGCGCGCTTTGCGCCGATTTAACACTCTGCACACTTGCCAAAGGCTTCACGGTTCCCGCGAGCCGCGCGGGGTCCCGAGGAGACGCGACGGTTTTCGGTGATACCACGCCCACCGGCGAGCTCGGCGCCGAACTCACTGGCGATTTTCGATCAACTTTCGGTTTCGGAATCGACGACAACGTCGTGACGTTTAAAGGCTTGGTTTCCTTGGCGTGCCGCCGGCCCGCTTTGGGCGACGGAACCGGGGACTGCGCCGGGGAGTTGTCCATACCCACGTGATTGCCGTTCTTTGTGGGTAATTGCTCACTCAAATCGCCCTCGTCGTGTTTCGTGTGCGCGCGCGTCATCGCCGCAATCGCCGCCGCCGCGGATTCCGCGCTGGAATCCACACGCGGCGACGGCGCCGTGTCGGGCGCCGCGTCTTCGCTGTCCGGAGACGTTGGTGAGTCGTTTGAAATCGTGGAATCGGGTGAGGCCTCGTCCCCGGGTCGATCCCCCGCGGTGCGGACTTTTGGTACCGCCAATCCGGGGGTTCGTGAATCCTCGCGCACGTTTCGCGTTTCCAGCGTCGACAAAACAGCCGCTTTGTCGTCGAAACCGTCCCCGTTCCGCGCGTCCCGCCGGCGCTGCGACAGTGTCTTTCCCGAAATCGGCGACTGCTTCGTTTGTGAGGAATTCAATTCTTCGGAACCGCGCGTCCCTGAAGTGCTCAATTCTTCGGACACGCCGCCCGTCCCTGCACTCGTCACCTTTCCGTGTTCCCCGCCCGCCTTCGTAGTAGTCACGATTTCCGTGCTCAGGAACCACGCCGCGAGCAGGGTCGCGAGGGTTCCGAAAACCGTCGTCCAAGACCAATGGAACCACGCGCTTGCTTCTTCCAAGTCCCCAGAGAAGTAAACGCCGCCCTTTACCTTGGCACTCGCGCTGAGCTGCACCACCAACTGCGAGGACTCGCCGTCAGCGGACTTAACCTCCATCACGAGCTGCGTCCACGACCCCGGGGCTCGCGACGACCTGAGGGCGTGTTCGGGGTGACACACCACGGTGAGGCGTTTACTGGCGCCCGGCGCGAGTTGGAACGCGCCGCACGGCGCCACGGTGTACCCGCCCACGCTGCCGTCGCCGCCGCACTCCACCGCCCCGACCCATGGTTTCGAGACTCGCGCCAGCGCGGTGCCGTCGTTCACCACGAACACAACCTGGGTCATGACGTCCACGGAGTGTTCGCTGCTTTTCGTGTTGTCGTCAAAGCCACTCCCGCGCGCCACGCGAAACGCGACGTCCGACACGCTCGGGCTTTCCGCCTTGGGCTTTTTACTCTTCGCCACCCGCACCTTGACCGCGTCGCCGTCGCCCCTTAACGTGGCACACTCCAGGGTGGTGAAGTTGTTCCGAACACAAAGGTGCGCGGCGTGCGTTCCAACCGTGCGCGGCGCGAACACCAACGCCCCGAGGTCGATCATCTGGTAAGGCTTCAGACATGTCCAGTCCTTGGTGTGGCGAGGGCTGGATGGTACGCTATTGCCATTCGCGGCCGGTCTGTCTTGCCCACTTGAAACACCTCGTCCGGGTGCGACCTCACCGCCTTCTAGCAGAAAACCAGTGTGCAGCGGGTACTCGCCGCGGTAGTGCGCCTCCGCGGCTTCCAACACGTCGTCCAGGGCGCCTTTCCCGCCCGCGACTCGGCGGTCCGCGCCTTTCCGGTTGTTCGGACTGGCGGGAACTATTGGGAGCATGCGCACGCAAAGCGTGTCCGTTGCGAACGGGTTGATAAACACGACTCGTCTGCGTCGCGTTTTCGCGCCGACCTGCGTGCTCCCGAAATCAACCACCCGCGCGCTTTTCGCCATCGCGTGTTTCTTTGAGTTTCTTTCTGACTGGGTTTTCACTGGGTCTTGCTTAGCGCTACCACCCAGTGTGTCAACACTACCCAGTGTGTCAAAACCACTACCCAGAAAGTCCTCTTCCGCGGATTTATCATCATCCGCGTCTTGCTCAAAATCAACATCGCGAAACGCGGTTTCGAAGTCGTCGTCGTCGTCGCCCGAGAAGAGCAGCTTTATTGTAAAGAAAAGTGTCAGTCTTGTATGGGAAAACATTCTTGGGATTTGGAAAAGGCCCAATACATACCATTTTGGGTCGGATTAGTTTCGACACGACTTTCAACTTGATTTCCGCCACCGCGTCGGTGTGAATTGTCAACACGGACTCCACAATCGCACTGGACGCGGCGTGCGGGTCGTCGCCTCCCACCACGGTGGCCCACGCGTTTCGCGCGCGTTTCAGCTCGAAAATGTCACTCAAAGACAACGCCTGAGATAGGTAAAACAAAAGGTCAGTCTTGAGTCATGAGTATGGGTTCGTAACAGTCACCGGTACTGTGTCAATTTACCACAGGGCCCGCCAGTAAACGTTACCCGTAGTAAGTACGTTACTAGTACTTCCTTTGAATGAACGTAGTGGACGTCAAAGAGGGGCTGTGAACAGTGTGTCAGGATTTGGGAAACGCGCGACACGTACCCTCGCGTTCGCGACGGCGGTGTTTGACATTTTTGACCGGAAGATTTGGCCGTTTGCTTGTTGGTTTTTTTTTCTCGCCCCGAACAGGTTCCCGAAAATTTTGGCAACAGCGCCGAACCTTCCGCCGCTTTTCGCGCTTTCAAACGCGTCCGCCAAAATCGCGGACCGTTCCGTCTCAGTGCTGCGCAGTCCGTACTTGACCTTGCCGCCGTTGTCAGGCGCGCTTTTCAGCCCCGTGTACGCCCGTTCGTCGCCAAGCAATGACGGGTCGAAAACCACTTTGCCGACGACGATTTGTTTTCCCGGTTGCAGTTTTTGCGTTTCGACTTTTACCGCGATCGCGGGGTCGTTTGTGGAGACCCCGAAAACCGTGACCGGCTCGGCGAACGAGGACCTCAAAGTTAACTCGCCGCTTGTGGTTCGCCCGGGAAACGAAGCAGGGACCTCGAGGACCGCGATGTGTTCCATTTGTGTTTCCGAGTCACTTGACTTGCCGTGGTGTCGGTTACCTGACCGTCTCACCTGAGCGTCGATTACCTGACTGCTTTCCATAACCTCCACGTTTCCCAAAAGCGCTCGCAGCACCACCGGCGCGACCAGCACCCGGCCGTTGTCCAGCGCGAAGGACAACATCCCCCCCATCCGCACCAGCTCCTCCTCGGCAGGCGCCGCGACAACGTCAATCGTGGCGACGTGGTCGGGGGGTATTATGACGTGTGATGTTGGTGTTTGTTGCGTCTCCGCGAACGGCACCGGCGACGGAGCCGTTTCGTTGCCGTCGGAAAAAGAGACACCGACGACGTCAGAACTAGAACTCTCACCGAACAAAAAGCTCTGCTCGCACGCCGCCATCTTGCCGAGCTCGGTGAGGCACCCTTTTTGCGGCGGTTTCGGCTTGAACGGCGCTTTTTTGCCGCCGGCAGCGAGTGATGACACGCGAAGCGCGGAAACGCTCGAGGCGTAAACCGGCGCCGACACCGCGGAGGCGGTTATTTCCACGCGCGCCACGGTCACTGCGCGAACCGTGCTTGTCACGCCCACGATCGCCACCGGCACCGGGTTCGGGTTCCGCACCGCTATTCGTTTCAGTCGTGTTGTGCCCACCTGCACCACGCCAAAGTCAATCACGCCCATAATGGACAAGCCTTCCTTTTCCCGGTACCGCCCGTCGCTCACCGCGCACGGCACGGCCAAACCCGAACCCTCCTCGCCGAGAACACTCCCGAAATTTGAATCGTCCGCGTTTGCTCGGGCGCTGGCGTAACGCGACGACGACGAATCCGACGACGAAGCTACTCCATAGGCGCCGTTGCCTACCCGTTGCTCACCACCGCCCCCGCCGCCGGTACTACTCGCACGCACCGCCGCGGGTCTCACCGTGGAGTACGCCACCGCCGCCGCTGCCGCCGCCGCCGCCGCCAACCGCGTCGCCGCGTCGCCCGCGTCGTAGCACGCGAGCTGGATTGGAAAAGAAAAGTGTCAGTCTTTTATAAGCAAGCAGTCGTTGGATTTGGGAAATACAACACGCACTTGGCCGTGGTACACGCGCAGGGGAATCGACAGCGCGGTGAGGTTCGTGGTGAGCACGAGCCTGGCGTCGAAAAGCTGCGCCGCGTTTTTCGGGCGGTACGTCACGGTTAGGCCGCGAATGGACCCGCCTGGAGGGACGACTTGATACGGCCGGCTGTTCTTTTGCGTGCTTGCCATGGCTAAGCAGCACGTATCTGGGGAATCGCTGATATCGGACGAATCCATCGGTGGGGTTTTGCTGCCGCCGCCGTCGCCTGTAATGCCGTTCGCGCCGGTATCCCCCAAACCGCCGGCGTCGCCACCACCTCCGCCGCCGTCCACCTCCACAACCGCCCCACGAATCTCAAGCGCAACAGGGAACCCGTTCACCACGTCAAACGTTTTGGTTTGAGTTTGGAACGGCTGGCTTTGCGGTCCGCGTTCGGGCGACGCGAAGGACGCGTCGTCGTCGTTGAATTCCAAACGGCCGTGCACCACCCTCGCGCGGTACGGAACCTCGATTGTTTCGCCGTTCTCGAGGTGAATCACGAGCGCGCCGACGCGGAACCCTTCCAGCTTGCCGCTGTAGGTCAACGAAATGGTTTTCAGGGACTCCGACCGCGGCGGCATGGAGGTTCCGCTTTCCAAACGCGCGCGCAGGGACGGGTCGTTTGGAAACGTGGTGAGCTTCACGATCCTCGCCGTTCTTGACGCGCCGTTGAACACGTCGACGGTCCGCCGTAACCGGTCGCTGCGTCGCACCGCCACGCCGAAATCGAGCTGGCTCGGGGAAACCGCGATGCCCACCGAGCTCGTGACCGTGATCGGAATACGAAGCGCCACGCGGTTGTGCGCGTCGCGTTGTCCGGATCCCGCTTTTTGATGACTCACCGCCTGTGCCCCGAGTCCCAGGTCAACGCCAACCAACTCGTCATTCCCGGAATCGTCACCCCCCCCGCCCTGAGAAGACTTCGCCAGCCACCGCATTTTCACCCGGACGCTCCCCTCGAAGTGGCCGACCCGCGAAATCGCCAGGCGCGCGAACAAAACGGTTTTCGTGATTCCCGGGGGTATGACCCAGGATTCGTCCTGCGTGCGCTTTGGAAGTCCATCCAGCTTGGACAAAATGTCACGGTAACGCGCGTCCTCTTCTTTCATTTTCTTGTTCGCGAAGGCGACCGCGCTCGCGGCGTCGGCGTGTCGCGGGGGAAACCGGTCACTGGCGGCGCCGCCGTCGGTTTCGAACAGCGCGCCGCTCGACTCCAGGGTGGGGAGGAACCAGTCCGTCACGTTCAGGTCGTGCAGGCCGTACACGGCCGGGTCACTGGAAATCCCGCCGTCTCTCACGTTATCGCCGCTCGCGAAAGACTCAGGCGCGGAGGCGAGTTGTACGAACTGGTCGCTGGTGATCGCTTCGGTGAGGAATAAATCAACGGAGTGCGGGTTGTGGATTGCGAGCGCGAAGACGTGCGGGAATCGTGTTGGTACGCGTTTTGCGGTCAGGCTCGTTACTTTGTACGGCGACGGCGTCCCGGTACCTTTGGCGTTGATCAAGAAGCTTCCTTTGTCCGTGAGCACCATCAAGGTCCCGACTGAATCGCCCGCGCTTCGCGGGGCGAAACCAATAGCGACCCGCTTCCGGCCGCCCGGGGAAATGGCGCCTCCCTTGTCGTACGGGGGTGTGTTTCCCGGGACGTTTTTCGGCTGGAAAACGCTCAAGTCCGTGGTCAGGCTCATAATAGTCAGCGGGTCACGCGCGTGCGTGTTGTACACGGTAACGAAAAGCTCGCTCGTTTCGCACGCCGGCGTTTCGGCGAACCGCAGCTCCAGCGGGTGAATCGAAACCCCCGGGGTCCAATCGTCCGGCGCGGTCTCGGGGGCGTTTTGATCGATCTGGCCAACCTCTCCACTCTGCGCCTGCCAAAGCGCCTCCAGCTTCATTCGGTCACCCCCAAGCTGGTTGTCGTGGACCTTGCGCCAAAGCTCGGGGTCGCGCTCGGTGGTCTGGATTTTTTTTTTCCGATTGATAGGATTTGTTTTTTATTGTTGGGTTGCGTTGGTTGCAGAGTTAGGGAGAGGTCAGCGAGGTTGGTACGCACGCGAGACGAACGTATTGCGAAAGAGAGTATGACGCGTTCGGGTCACCCGCGGTGCAAAAAAAAGTGACGCTCCCAAAAGCGTTCGTGGGGAACCGCGTTTCCACGGTGGCAGGGACACGTTTCCTTCCGCGGGCTGGCTGTCAATCAGACTGCGAGAAAACGTCGGCGTCGGCGCACCTTGAGCGCCGCCCTGACCGTCTCCACGGACAGCCGCACTGGTTCGGGTTCCTGTTTGCGTGGAGGTGTGCGGGTGGTCAGTTTCCGGGGACGAGACTCGCAACGCACGTCGCGGCGACGGAAGGAAGTCGGGTACCCAGACCCTTCGCTCGCCGTGGTCTTCTCGGTGCCGCCAAGGTTTCGGGTTCGACGAGGTGATTCGCGCGCGGGAAGGGATGAGGGGCCGTACATTCGACCCCGCGGTGTGGACCTTCGGCGTCCACAAACACAACAGCGTCAGCGTCAGCCACGCCACGCATCGCGTGCTGGTCCGTGGCCTCATCGCCGTTCCTCGCTGTGTCGGGCTCGCGTGCCTGCCTCCAAGCGACGCACCCACCTCTGTCGGCAACCTTGGAAAGGTCGAGAGTCCGTTTTTTACGTGCGGCGCGTGTTGACAGGAAAATTAGCGACTTTCGAAACTGGGAAACCGATCAACGAGTCGCATCCTTCGCTCAAAGTCAGTTTCAAATGTGACGATGAAGCAAAATCTCCTTCCTCCGCTGGCCACTAGAAAAACGTTTACTTCGATTGGTCCGAAGTCCTGGTGCAACACACCTCATCGCGCTACGGAGAACGAGACGCGATGAGTGCGGTGGCGTTCGCCCTCTCCGTGGTCGCGGGCGCGGGGCCATGGCGAGCGCCGCGAGGCACGACGCGGCGCACCCACCGCCCCCCAACGGTCGCGATCGAAAGGAAACAACAACCCAAATCGCCAGGTGGCGTATCGGTTGCGAAGGTCGGGACCGCCGGTGTGGCACGCCCGCCGGTGGTGCGTCCTGAGCAAGAAGAGCCAAGGGTGTTCAAAACCACACCCTGTGACACTACAGGAAGATCCCACCATCGCACGACACTACTCGGCGCGACCGCAGTTTGCGTTGTCGCGGTCGGTTCCGGGTGCGACGTCGCCTCCGCGCGCGAGGTCGTGCTCGAGTTCCCCGCGTTTCCCCCGCCAGGGCCGAGTTTCGGGTTGGATCTCGGTTCCCTTCCTCACGTCGACCCCCTATCTTTCGCGCGGTTCACGCTTTCCAACCCGCCAGTCGCAGTCGCCGCCTCAATCGCGGCGTACTTAGTCATTCCCAAACTCGCGAAAGTGTTGACGAAGTTCGTGTTGCTTCCCGCGGTGGTCGTGGCGGTGGCGGTTGCGGTTGCCGAGAACCCGCAAACCGCCGCATCCGCCGCGTCCGTCGCGTTCAACTCCGCCAAAGACCACCCCAAGGAAACCTCCGCGGTAGTCGTCGCAATCGCCGCACTGGCGCTGTCGCCGTACATCCTGCTCGCCGCGCTGCTGGCGCTGATTCTGTCAGGAGCGCAGGTGCTGCCAGACGTGGTTGCGCAGCGGTTCGTTCCGGAGCCAATGCGGCAAGCGGGCGCGTCCGTGGAGCGCCTGCGAACGGCCGCGGAACCGGGCGTGGCGAAGGCGCGAGGTGCGCTGGGGGCGGTGAGAAGCGCCACGGACGCTGCAGCGCGGGAACGGGCGCAGAAGGCGGCGAAGGCGGAGGCGGAGGCGGTGGCGTCGGAAACGGCGCAAGCGGCGAGGGTCGCGAAAAGAGAGGAGGCCACGCGGGGACGCGCGGAACAAGCCGCGTCGGCGATCGACGCGGTGCAGGGGAAGGCTGCCGCTGTGGCGGCGGCTGCGGCGGCAGCGGCGGAGTCGGCGTCGGCGTCGGCGGCGGAGGCGGCGACTAACGCCGCTTCCACCGCGAGGTGCGCGGCTCGCGAGACGAACGAGGAAAGGGTGCAGTGCGTTGATGAGCAACGCGCGGAGAGAAAAAGAACAGAGGCGACAGCGGAACGACTACGAACGACAGAACGACGCGCGCAGGCGGACAGACTGTTGGCTGAATCCGTCAAACGAGCGGGGGCGATACCTTCGCTGCGAGGAAAAGGACCAGAGAGCGGTTGATTGGCTATGATTCTTTCTAATTCGATTATCACAATCATCAATGACGAGGGCGTGACTACTTGCTATGCCTTGACTACGTGCTAATGCTCCCCGCTACTGTTCATTTTGTTTTTCGGTTTCGCTGGTGGTTGCTAAGACGTTGGGCGGTAGCACAACCCTGAGTTCTGCGAGTCTTCCCAACGCGGCGTCGCGTTCCCGGGTCGCCTCCAGGTTCTTCGCCGAAAGCGCCACTTTCTTTCGTCCGAGTTGTTTGTGCATGTCCAGTAACCCGCGAAGCACATCCAGGGTCTCCCCGAGCGCCACTGACTCGTCGCCGTCCACCCCGCCCTGCGCGTCTATGTCCGCGAAGATGAGCGTAAGCGCCCCCCACACGTCATCGGGGCGGTCGCCCATCCGCACACGAAAGTGATGACAGCGAATCAGTTTTGCGTTGGTTTGGGGACGAGCCCTTTCAAAACTCGGGGCTTTCAGAAAAAGAAGTGCTTCTGCAGATCAGAACGCCCGGCGCATGTCGAGTGGCGGTATTTCCCTGTACCGCGAGGTGCTTCGAAGTTTGCGTTTACTTCCAACGGACACGCACTCGTACTACAGGGTCGTGGCACGCGAGGGGTTCGCCGCACACAAGTTGGAAGACGACCCCGAACGCATCCGGGAAATCATTTCGCGAACCAAAGCCGACCTGGCTTGGCTCGTGAACAAGTACTCAACGGTGGACATCGCGGCCGGGAGGTAACCGCGGACTTTTAGACGCTGCTCGGTTGACACCGCACAAGGGGTTGCGCTGTTTGATCGGCTCGCGGTGTAACACTCGTAACGAGCCGTGACGAGTATAACGAGTAACGTACAACGAGCTCCATCGCACCGCCCCGCCGGTTCCGTCCGAGAAAAAGACTCAAGCCCTTTCCTAAAAAAAAGAAGACCCTATCTCGCGATGGACGCGCTTTTGTCGCACTGCGTTCGCGCTTGTGGCACTCCCATCGACGCTTCACTGTCCCCCGCCCCCAGCGTTTTGTGCGAGGACGGCCGAGGTGTTTTGTACGCCCTAGGCGCGGACGGGACGATTCGGTGTTCGCTCGCGAGGCACGTCAACGCGAGTTTGCGTTTCGCCGTCGACGAAAACGAGGTCAACCCGAGCGTCACCCCGAACGGCGCCGGCTCGTTCCGCAGACGCGCCGTGGAGGTTTTCAAACCGAACCCGCCCATCGACTTTGAACCGCGGACGTTGAGTGTCTCGCCGTCAGGGAGGTTCGCGGTGATCGGGGGGTTGAGGCACAGCCCTGAATCATCAGTGCCTGCGTCGAGTGCCTGCGCCGTAGTCTCCCTGCGGTCGCCCGGTGAGACGGAGGAAACCACCGACGACCCGGACGACCCGACGTGCGCTACGGTGGATTTGCTTTCCCTCGAGTTTGGTACGCACCACGCGCTGCGTGTGCTACGACAGCAGTGGCACCCGCAGAGTGATTCGCATTTACTTCTTCTGTTGTCGGACGGGACGTTGCGAGTTTTCGACGCCGCGACGAACCTCGCCACGCACGAAACCGCGTTCGAGCTGGACCCGTGGGGGCGCGGGGTAGTCCACAACCCCCTAAGGCCCGAGATTGTGGATTTCCAGTTCGCCCCTGCGCACGGCTGGGGCGCGTTTTCCCTGATTTTACTAGGGCGGTACGGGGATCTGTACACGTACGTATTGGGCCTTTCCCAAATCCCGCCTCCACGTTTGCCGATTGTCCGCCCGTAGTTACTCACGTAACATGGCCCGAAAGACTGACACTTTTCGTTCACAATCACAGCCTGTGTCCGTTCGCCCCGAACGGCGCTCGGTACTCGGCCGCGACGGTCGCGGCGCTGGTTTCTCTGGATACGAAAACCGAAACGTGGCTCCACAAGACGTTCCCCGCGCTTCGGCGGAGCGCGGAAAGGTCGTCCACCTCCACCCAACCGTTCCCCAACGAGAGCGCCGCCTCGCCATCGCGCATCGGGCTTTGCACGTCCAGTGACGAGGACGAGGTGTACGACTCGGACGACGACGGCCGGGGCGACGGAAACGGACGACGCGACGACGACGACGACTCAAACGTCTGGGCGGGGAGTAGTACGTACGCGGCGCAGAGTTCTTTTTTTGATAAACACGCCGAGTGGACCCCCGGGCTTCGAGGACCTCTTCCTCTCGGCACCGATTCGGTGGACGGGGATGGGGATGGATCGTATGGGGTGTGCGGACGAAACGCGGTCGCGCGGTGCTTAGCGGTGGCGCCGTTCGTGGCGGGCGAAGGCGGCGGCGCGCTGCTGGCGGTTGCGCACCAACGCGCGAACAGTACCTCGGACCATGGTTCCGGCGTCGCCGCGACCCTGGATGTTTTGATTTTGCCGCAGGAGCCGAGCCCGGGGTGGGCGCGGAGGTTGCGCACCGCCTCCGGCGACGCCGGCGATACGCACGACAACGATACGCTCGACGGTCCCCCGATTCAGCATACGCCGTTGGTGGACGACGACGACGAAGGCTCGTTACCCCCGCTGTTGGCAATCGACCGAATTACGCTGGTGGGCGCGCACACCACGCAAACGCGCGGGTCCCACCAATCGCGACACGCCACCGCCGCGAACGAGCTCGCGCCGTTCGTGTTCGCGATGTTCGACCCGGGGTCGCGCGAGCGCGTGTTTTGCGGCGCCGGAGGCGCGGTGCACGCCGTGACGCTCACCTGGCTCTCACAGGTGGAGGGCGCCGTGGACGACGACGACGACGACCTTTCCTCCGGTCCGGAGTCGAGTTTCGCGCCTTCCGCAAATTGCGACAAGCGCCTTCCGTTGCCCACGGTGATTACCTTGCTGGATTCCCCTTGCGCGCTTCTTGGAGTGGCCCCAGTGGGGGACCCGCTCGCGGAGGGCCTTGTTCTCGCGATCGACGTGACCGGCAACGCCGTGGGGCTACACCCGGCGCCGCCGCTACCCCCGGACTCTACAGACGAAACCGGTACGTCGTCGTCGTCGTCGTCGCAAGACACCGGGTACGCGCTGAGCCTCGCCGCGGCTGCGGAGGCGAGCGCGGAGCTCAACGCCTTGAGTTTAGGACCTGGTGACTTTCGGAGCGCCGTGCCTGTTGCGTCCGGCAGCGATTTGAAACCAGGCACCGTGGAGGGCAACGCCGCGTTGGCCAGAGCGGCGACGGAGTTGAAGGAAAAGCACCTGCGGTTCGCGCACCGAGTGCACGCGGCGACTAGGCGGCACGGCGTGCGCTTGGGGGTTGAGGTCCAAAGGCAACGCGGCGAGGCGGCGGTTATTAGACAAGGCTTGCAGGCCGTTTCCGCGCGGCGCGAAGCGTTGGCCCGGAGGCTGGAACGCGCGAAGACGGCGCACACTGCGTCGCGGGAACGGTTACGGAAACTCGCGGAGCTTGAACAGGTATTGCCGCGGCCCGCAACCGCGGCGGAGAGCGCGTTTCGAACGACGTTACGGGCGACACAGGACGACGCGCCCTTTCTCAGGGCGAAACTTGACGAGCTGAGACGAAGATGTGAGAACCTAAGTGTCGATGAGAACAACGGCGTCGCGAACGGGGCGAGTCACTCGGACTCCGCGGACGCCGCCGTTCGCGAGGAACTCAAATCGCAACAGTTTGCGATTCGGCGAAACGCGGAGCGAGCGAGGGCGCTGCAGGCGTAGACGGCCGGCGCGCTTGGGTTGTTTTAATTTAAGGACTTACCCACCTGTTGTCGTCGAACTCGACTGTCTGACTGTTGTGTTTCTGAGTTTTTATTTGTATTTTCGAAAACTCGCGCGAGACGATCTCGACACTTTCGATTGCACAGACCATGCCTGCAGTTCAGTTTCATGGCTCGATGCGTACACGGTAAGCACAATAATGGGTACCTCTGTAAGGAATGCCCAGGCAAAGGCATCTGTGCACATGATAGACACAGAACGTCGTGTAAGGACTGCAGTACTGCTCCTACTTGTATACACGGTAAGCTCAACGGTGGATACCTCTGTAAAGAATGCCCAGGCAAAGGCATATGTGAACACGGTAGAGTAAGGTCACACTGTAAGGACTGTGGTGGTAGCCAAATCTGTGAACACGGTAGGTTAAGGTCAAAGTGTAAGGACTGCGGTGGCAGTGAAATCTGCGAACACAATAGACAAAGGAACGTGTGCAAAGACTGTGGTGGACGTTCGATTTGTGAACACGGTAGAGTAAGATCGCAATGTAAGGATTGTGGTGGAGGTTCGATTTGTGAACATAGTAGGGTGAGGTCACATTGTAAGGACTGTGGTGGTGGTTCTCTTTGCGAGCATGGTAGAATAAAGTTAGCATGTACGGAGTGTGATGGCACACGAATCTCCGAACACGGTGGCTGGGTTCGCAAACAAGTCTGCGAACACGGTAGGGCAAAGGGATACTGCAAAGACTGCGGTGGCAGTGCATACTGTGAGCACAGACGACAAAAGAAAACGTGTAAGGAGTGCGGTGGCTCGCAAGTTTGCGAACAAGGCAGGCAGAAGAGCCAGTGTAAGGAGTGCGGCGGGTCGCGTATCTGTGAGCACGGTAATCATCGAAGCAAGTGCAAAGATTGTGGTGGCTCGCAAATCTGTGAACATGGTAGACAAAGGTATACATGTAAGGACTGCGGTGGTAGTGGAATCTGCGAACACGGTAGGGCGAGGTCACTGTGTACGGACTGTTCGCCTTGTCTTGGAGGGCATGGTAACTCTAGGACATCGTGTAGATTATGCAACGCATGCGAACATGGGCGGCATCAACACCGGTGTAAGGAATGTAAAGCTGAAAGACTTAAGAACAAACGAAGGCGTGAAGATGATGGGTAAATCGGACTGTGTATAAAGTCGCAGTCTAGCACTACTACTGTAGCCCTAGTTTACGGTTCAAATATCCATCTATCTACTGCTACTAGTCTATGTATTAAAATTACGTGACAAACGATCCTAACATGTGCGCCAGCTCCGCTTTCACCGCGGCGCCTTCCCGCGTGTTTATTTCCCCGAGCCGTCCAAAAGAAACGCGCAAGCACTCCACGCAAGCGTCTTCGGGAACGCACTTTGTGTGAAACGTGTGACTGCACGGAAACGTGACTAACTGCCCATACGCGTTCTCGCTTTTTGCAGACAACCCCGGAAGCGAATCTCGCGAATCGCTCAGGAAAAGGAAACATCGAGGACACCGTCCTTTTGCAAACGGAACCTTTGCGCCCCAGTCCCCGCGCTCCTCCAGGAACGGCGCGATCGGGGTTGCGCGCGGAATTCCGTGGAGACTGAATTTCTCTCCAGTCCCGACCTTTTCTTGTTTCACAAAGGGAAGCGCCCTCAGCGGCGCGGTGTCCGCCGGGTCTTTCACAAAGGCGCTCTCCGCACAAAGCACGGCTCTTAGCTGCGGGAACCTCCCAATCGCGGCGGGCGGCGGCGACGCGAGATGGCGTTCCAGGGGCGCCAGGGTTTGCGCCGCCGCGCGTTCGCGAGCGAGGCGCTCGACGGCGAACGACCCGAGGTCCAGGGAAACGGACGTGACGGCGCGCGCGACTGCTTGGCCAGCAAGCGAGGTCATGGACGACGCTGACGTGAATCCGGTCAACACGTCGTCAACCGTAATCGCGCGCTCAAAACACGAAAGCGCGAGCTCGGCGCCGACCGCCGCCGTCGCGGCGGCGGCGTCGGCGAGGGACTCGAGTTTAGATAAACTCGCCGCGCCTTTTCCTCGCGCTCGACGCACGAGCGCGAGTGCGTCCTTGGTCTTACTCGGGGTCGCCAATGCGAACTTCATCGCGCGCGTCTCCTCCTCCGCCGCGCTCACGATGTCGCGAAGCAAACGGCGCATCGCCTCCGTAGTCGCCAGTTGTGCGGTTTCCTCGGGCAAAACCGCAAGCGTCGCCCGCCGCCGCCGCGACGCGGCGACACCGTTTTTCTCCGTTTCCAGCGAGTCGCGTGCGCCGCCGCCGGTAACGAGTTCCTCGGCGCGCGTTTCCACGCAGGTGGAGCCTGAATCGACAATTTCCGGAACATCCCCGGTGTGTTCCGTGGAGGCCACGGATGACAAAACGCGCGTTGTTTTTTCTGCGAACAGTTTGTCTCTCTCCGCGACCGCCGCGGCGGCGAATACACCAAACTCCGCGGGCGCCGCGCTTTCGTCGCCGTCCTTCGCAAACAGCGAGAGCTCCGCGCACGCGAGTTCCAGGCGCGCCTCCACCCTGGCTAGCGCGACGTCCACCGCCGCGGACGCTTGTTCAGCAGCGTACACCAGTGATGCAGGCACGTCCGAGACAGTGTCTTCGCATCCGTCCAAGCTGTCGTCGAGCGCGGGCGACGAAACACCATTTGCACCTGCGTTCCTTGCGTCGACACTCCAGCACGCAACGTCGCCGCGCGACAAACGCCACCGGCGCAGCAGTGGCACCAAGCCTCCCGCGTCCAGACTGCGCCGCGCGAGTGCGAGGGTTTCTCGCGCGTTCGCAGCGGCGTCGACATGTTCCTGACGCGCGCGGCGAAACTTGTCACGTCGGCGATCCGCCGCGGAAAATCCCAAAGCGCGCGCTGGTAACTTTTCCAACGAGCCCGACTCTTTGTCTGCGTCGCACTCGTCGTCCACGTCCCACGGCGCGTACTCGCGCCAGTGCGCGAACTTTGAACTGTGGTGGTCTGATAGCTCATCAGCCTCGCTTGCGACGAGGTTTTTTAGCGCGTTTGTGGCGTCCGCGAGGTCCTCCTCCAGTCTCGCCGTCGCCGCTGCGGTTTCCGCGGCGGTCTCCGGGTCCAGGTCCGGGTCGACGAACGCTTTGTCACCTCCGAACGTTTTTGTCACCGCCGGCGCTGTGTTCGGCGCCGCGGCGATGGTATCAATAACAGTCGCACGCATGGTTTTCTTTTCCAAGTTCCGATTACCGCCGGTGGGCGGTTTCGCGGCTACCGCACCCGAAGTACCAGTATCATCCACCACGGCATCAGAAACATCGCCGGAGCTTGCGTCGCCCTTGACGAAGCCGCCGCGCGGATTGTAAAAGAAAAACTTCGTCGACGCGTCCGCGGGCGGGTATTCGTCCACGGCGGCCGCGTCGGGTGCGGGCGACGTGCGGCCGCCGCGAGAGAAACTGGGAACCTTGGGAAGCGCGGTAGTCACGGGCGCGGTCGGAACAGGAACGCGTACGTCCGGAGGCTTGGGCACAATCGGCATAGTGAGAAGAGGAGGCGCCAGCACCGGCGTGTAGACCGTCTCCGTCGGACACGGCCGCGGCGGCGGCGGCGGCGTATCGACCGTCAAGACGAACGCCTCGTACGCCTCGAGTGCTGTTTCCAACTCCCCGATCTCTTTGTGCTGCTGCTCATTAGATACTTCTTCTTCCCGTTCCCGAGCAGCAGCAGTCGCGTGAGCACCACGCGCGTCCTCCAGAAGCCGCATCTCCACGACGCGCGTTTGCGTCGCCAAAACCAGCGCGCGTGTGACCGATTCCGTGTTCCCGTCTGAACGCGCAGCTTGATCAGCCACCAAACACACCAATTCGTACGGGTTGGCGGGCACTTCAAGACACCAAACACCCCCCCCCGGTCCGCCGGTTTCGGAATGGTCTGCTAAAACAAACGCTTTCGCGCCAAACGTGGCCACCGCGCAAACGCCCGCCGCGACGCCGGACGCGTTTGGTTCGTTCACGGGGAACCACCGGAGCAACGACCCGCCCGGCAACTCAATCACCGCCAGGGCTTTGTCACTCGTTGCCAGCGCGCACACCGCACCTAGCGGGTATATCTCGCCAAACTCAAACTTCTTTTTCCGTGGAGATTGCGTGTGCACCGAACCTGGTGCGTGGCTGGGAGGCGGAACCGTCGGCTTGAGCGTCACGGCGACGCGGCTCACCGGCGTCGCGCCGTCGTCGTCCACCCAAACCTGCGCGATCCACAAACGCCGACCGGGACGGGACGCGATGATCCACCCCGAGTGCTTGTCTTGTAATGCATTTATATGGTTCGAAACTCCTCCTGTATTCCAGTCAAAATCCATATCCACCGCGGCTCGCGCGTGTGAATGAAAGCACGCGCCATACCACCCCTCCCGCGGTTTGCTTCCGAGCCGAGGCCGCACGCCCGTCGCAATGGACAAAACAAAACACGCGTTTTGCGTGCTTACCACGGCCATGTCCCCGTTCGGGCTCCAGCTCGCTTGTACCACCGGCGAGCCGCACTCCAGAATTTGCGTCACCGCGGGGGTCGTGACAAGCTCGTCCGGGGTCATCGGTCGTCTGGCGAGGAAATACTTTTCGTTTCCCGAATCACTCGCGGAAATATCCGTCACCGCGACCGTCCCGGCGTCGTCCCCGCTGATCAATTCTTGGCCGCACCCGCTCCACTCCAGCACCGTCACCTCCCGCCCCGCGTGCGCGTGCGGGATTTGTACCACCACTCTCCCAGGGCTACTCCGACTGCCGTCGAACTGTGGGAGGAACTCCAGAACCTGCACCACGCCGGCGGCGTTCGCGACGGCGCACAGCGTTGCGTTTGGATGCAGTTTTATTTTTGTCAAAGCCGGGGTGATGTTTCGTCGAGGCACGGGCGGGGCGGGCGTTTGCTCAGGGCCGCCGCCTGAGGTGGGACCTACATCGTCTCTTGGTTCGACTGCGGGCGCATCCGTGGGGGATACCATCGTCAGGAACTTCAGGGAACCTTCCCGGTTGCGCGATTCTCCAGAATCATTCGCACTGGTGGCTGCCGATGTGTCATCCACAGCACGCCCGCGCGCGAACACGTACGCGCTCCCCGTGTTCGCGCCGAGCACCACGTGCGTATGGTCCACGTCAAGACAAAGGAACCGCACGCGCGGTCCCACGATGTTCGCCAAATCCCAAGTCTCCGCCACCGCGCGCCATCGCGCGTGGCCAGCCATTTTGTCGTGTCAATTCCGCGGCCCCGAACGCGTGCTTCCGCGCAAAGCGGACCTGGTACCTCCGATGACCCCCCCCGTCACGCACGCCTACACAAAAGACATGTTCCCCTTTGAGTCGGGACGCGCTACCCGCGAAGTGACACTTGTAGAGGGAAAGTCAGTTGCGACGCACGAGTGTGACACTTGTTGTGTCGTCCAATCCAAGAGCTTGTCGAGTCCACACAAAATATTTGTTGACGCTCGAAATTTAAGAGAGAAACGCCTGGGACGTCAACATCGATCTACCCACTACCTAAAACTTCCCCTACCCACTACCAGGACTAAGACTACGGCGCACTACCAGCTCAAGTTCATCCCTATCAATTTGAATTTGAACCCGCTTTTGTTTTCCGGCCGCGGAGGGTCGTCGCGAACCTCGAGCCGCACTAAACACTCCGCGGAGTTATCACCGCGGAGCTCCGCCGGCGTCACCGTCCACTCCGCCGAGCCCGTGGTGCTCCTTTTCTCGTCCCAGTGCGCGTCTACGACCATGGGAACGCACGTGCAGCCGCCGTGACAGCTCACGTCGATCGCACCCATGTGCTCGTAGCTCTTCAGGTAACGCAGACGCACCTGTGCCGTGGTCTTCCCATCGCTCGCGTCCTTCGCGAACACGCCGACGTCGCCCGAAGTCTTATTCCTCCAGTCTTCTTCCCCGTTTTCGTTTGGCGCAGACGCGGCGCTACTCCGCCGCAGCAGCGCAATCTCCACGAACGCCCCCGCATCACGCGCGACAAACCCGGGTTTGCCCACCGTGGTGTGCCCCGCCTCCGCCACCGCGGTGTACGTAAAGCCGTTCGTGTGCCTCACCGGGGGCCACCACGATTCTGGTTCTTTCGAAAACGTAAACGTAACGCGTCGAGGCGCTCCGTTTTCATTCGCCGAAGAGTTGTTCCGGTTTAGGTTTTGATTCCGAAAATTTCCCCCATGTGTCTTTCCGGTGTCAACGGCATCCTCAAAGCCCGGCCTTCCCGCGCACACCCACTTGTGGTACATTTTCCTCATCCCCCGAGAGATACCCCTCGCCGTCAACTCCTCGCCGCACGGCGACGGGTGCATCCCGTCGCTCACGTCGCTCACGTTTACCCTGTCGTCCGCGACAACGCCGAGAAGGTGGTCGTACACGGAAATCAGGGGTAGGCCGAACTCACGTGCCAACAAACGCATGGAGACCTCCCTGGGCTGGCGTTGCTCACGTACCTCCTCGTCATCACGAACTGGCGCCCCGCTGCCGCGCCATGAGGTTCGCCAGTTCGGACAGAACGGTTTCCCATTTTTCGACCCGCATTGGAACGGCGTTGTCGGGCCTTCCGCAACCCCTTCCTCGCAGAACCCGCACCACATCCGGTGCTCGATGGGCAACACTAGGGGTTGTTCGCCAGGAGGCGATGATTGCAACAATTTCCGCATCCACGTGTGCACCTTTTCAATGCCCCCCTCGTCAAGAGGCATCGTCACCGCGAAGTCAAGGAGCCACACGTCGACGCGTTTCGGGAAGTCAAACATTGCGGCGTCGAACGCGTCGGTAATTAAATCCACGACCTCAGTGGCGGGCGCGCCGAGGTTAAACAGCTCGACGTTGGAGACCGTGCTTCGTGTTTGTATTCCGAAAGAAGTGTTCTGAATACCTTCTGAGACTTGTTGTGAAGGTAATCTGATAGACTCGTTGTGAATACCTCCTCGCGAGACTCGTTCCAACCCGACGCCCAAGGTGTCAGGCAGGCGCTCGCACACTTTCCGCGCCCACCCAACGTTGGCCTGCGCCTTGGTTTTCGTATTCCCGCAGCCGCAGCAGTCACCGCACCCGGCGCGAGCCAATGCCGGCAGCGCGGTGGTGCACCCGCCGTGCTGCGACGATATCGACGCCCCAAGCAGCGCCACGACGATGTCTTCGCCGCGTTCCAGCTTACCCCACGCGCTGGCGCCGGCGCCCGGTGCGCCGAAAACAAAACCCGCATCTCGGTCCACCCGTGACTTGTACGCGCCAAGCACCCCGGCAGAACACGCCGCCGCGTTGGTGTCCCATTGGGACTCGAGGTCGCCACTACTGTCGTCGCTTCCGCCGTTTAACGACTGACGCTTCGTCGTCCCAGGGTCGTCGGACGAACCGCACCACGGCGACGGCGACGGAACCAAAACTGCTGTTTTTCCCACCACGCGTGCCGTCCCGTCCCCCGTGACCCGACGCGACGACACCGAGGCGATATCCGCGTCCAGGAACAGCAGCACCGCGAGCACCGCGAGCACGACGTGGTGCGAGTACAGCTGCATCGCGGCAAAGACGTGACACCCTCCGTGCCCGCGCCCAAGCGCGAATGACGACATCTGACATGTCCCCGATGTTAGCTAGCGTTGTTCGTAAGATAATTCTCGGAAGAGCCTTGACAACGGCCACGCGCGTGACGGGGGATGTACGTTCGTGACATCTGATGTTCTTTCTTTTCGTTAACAAATAACTCGCGACATGCCCGCGTTTCGCTGCGTCGCGGCTGGGTGCGCCAAGGAGGGCAAGAAGAAGTGCGGTAAGTGCCAGGCGGCGCATTACTGCGGCAAGGATTGCCAAAACAGCGACTGGAAGGCACACAAGAAGGTATGCGCGTCCATGGCGCTGCGCCCGGGGGGGGGCAGTATACGACCTATTTAAGGACAAGGAAGGCGTGGTCATGTTCGAAGACATAAAATCGGGCAGGTCCTTCACCCTGAACGCCCATCCCGACGCGAACCAAATCGCGAGCTTACAGTTCAGCTATAATATGATAAGGACTCAAAACGGATTCACCGGGCCGTACGACGTGTGCGCCATCGTGGGGGGCAAGCCAGTGGAGCCGCGTTTGCCGCACAGGTTCGAGTTGGGCGACGACGTGCTCGTCGCGGTTGGACCCGAATCCATGCACCCGCCGTACGACGACGGATGGAAGCGAGGCGTGGTTGTGGAAACAAACGTTGACGGCAAGTTGCCCGGCTGCTCGTACAGGGTCAAGCTCTTGGACGGTTCGGTGGTACCGGCGCACAGGGACGACCCCGATTTCGTGCGTGAGGTTTACACGCCAGGGAATCCTACACCTAAACGGTTCCAAGTCGGCACGGAAGTGGAGTGCCGGGTCGGGCCTATGGAGTGGCAACGCGGAACGATTCGCGTGGTGAACGCCGAGTTCCCCGGGTTCGGAAGGGGGTGGACCGAGGACGGCCGGCCGCACCCCAAACACCACGGCCCGAAAGACCGGGTGGCGTAACTCGTCACTCCGGAGGGCAAAACCTACACGGCAAGTGACCGACGGTCGTCGCTGATGGTGCCGTGCGACAAGGACGATTTCGTTCGGGAATGGGCGCCGTTCGCGCGCGGGCCGGTGGCGCAACTGGGCGCCATGCTGGGATGAACGTACGTGACGACGATGACGCGGGTAAAGATGAGGTCACATCATACAGGGGGATTTCACTCACGAGGTGGATCGATTTGTCGATTTGAGGCGACGCGAGAAACAACGTAGACGAAAATATTAAGTCTGCCACCGTGTTTATATCAAAACGCGTCACACACACACCCTCTGGCTAACAAGCACCCCCCCCCGCCGTACCGCTTAGCGGTACGACTTCTGGAACCTCGCGCGCGCACCTCGGCCACCGAACTTCTTGGGTTCCATGCGCCTGGGATCCGCCACGAGCAGGGTGCGGTCGTACGTCAGAAGCGCGTCTTTGAGTTCCTTCTTGGATTGCTCGTCCACGAATTTCTGATAGTACGCCACGAGCGCCTTGGCGATGGCCTGGCGCACGGCGTACATCTGTGAGACGTGCCCGCCACCCTTGACGCGGATGCGCAAATCGAGGTTGGCGAAACGCTCGCGGCCGAGCAGAAGAATGGGCTCCATAGCCTTGAACTTCAGGGTTTCCGGCTGGATCAGCTCGATGGGCGCGCCTGTGATTGGGGTTGGATTGTGTTTGACGGGGAAGGATGCGTCAGTCGGTTTGTTCGGTGTTGCGAAATCGTGTCATGTCATCGTCTTCGTCTCCGTCGTAGTGCCGTCTTCGTATTGCCTGCCCGACGCGTGGGGACCGAACTGACGGCGCCCCTGTCTTGTGACAAGACGCGCGTGATGTCATGACGCGCGCGTCCCCAAACAAAAAACTCTGGGATGGAAAAAACCCGTCCCCGCGCCTTCGCGTTCGTCTTCCCGGTTCGTGTGCCACGTCTCCGGTGGATCCAGCGCGGGTCTGGTTTGCGTTGCGTGTATCACTCGCGAATGGTGAGTAACCCACGACGCATGTGTAACCTCTCGAACCTCGCGCACGCGGCCATCGCCGGCTCTACGGGAACCCTAAAAATAACACGGCACGCGTTCGCTCGAGAAGTTTTGCGTTTGCTACGCGACACGCACCGTTGAACCGGATCAGACCCTTGCCGCTTTGCTTCGCGGCCTTGCAGTGGACCACCGCGACGGCGGTCTTCTTGCGACCGAAGGTTTGGACCTAACGTGGGGAAACGGGGGGGGCAATGTCAGTCGCGATGGCGGTGGGGACGCGCGGACGGGCGGCATTTCCTTCAGGATGGCGCGTTTTTGCCGACGTTTAGGGTTTGCGGTTCGCGACCCCGTGTTACGGGTTACTGGTGTGGTCGTCACGCGACAGTGCACGACCTCTGGTTCGCAACGAAACAGCACGCAACGTGTACGCACCGAGTTAGCGGCCATCTTTGCTGGCGAGCGACGTGTGAACACGAAGCAGGCGCGTCTTTGAGAGGGATGGACGGACGCCGGGGAGAGCTTTTGTTGGAATCGACTCTGCTTTTTGTTTTCGCGCTTTCGTCAAAACACAAACGCCGCGGTCATAGGTTCGGTTTGGGCTTTGAAACGAATGAGCCCCGATGAAAAAACCCAATGAAGAAAAGAACGGGTCGAACTTGACCGGAGACAGGTTTCAAAAGCGATCATCGCCCTCATCCCCAACTTTGACGAAGAGGAAGTTCAACCGACGCCGCGCCCCTCTCCACTTCCGCGTGCCCCGCGATGCCTTCCGCGACGACGCACCCCCAGACCAAGCCCATGTTCGCGGATACCACCGCGCCTGCCAAGGTTGCCACTGTCGCGGCGTCGTCCACCAAGAGTACCCCCCCCAAACCAAGGCGGGTGTCTTCCTCCCAGGATGCGGATGGCGTTGCTTCACAACCGACAGCGACACCCTCCGAGAACAACTCATCAACTCCCTCGCACAAGCGCTGCGTGGAGTGCGGCAACGTGTTCCACTGGAAGCTCTCGTTCTGCACGTCCTGCTGCCGCGCGGTGAGCAAGGGGTGGGCGTGGGAACCCGCGGTCGCGCCGGTGCCTGGAGAACAAGATGGGGAAGGAGGAGAAGATGAATCGGACGAGAGTAGCGTTTCCGATGATGCGGAGGAACCGCTCGGCGCGAGGAGTTCGGGGACGGACACGAGTAGTTCCGACGATGTGAGTGGAGACTCCGATACGGATGACAGTGGGGAAGAACACGAATCATCCTCTGACGACGAGCCAAACACCCTGACTGACACCAGACCGACGCCGGGCGACAAATGGCAACGTGGAGGCAACGCGGCGATGACCGACGCGTTGTTCGGGTAGAGGTGTTTTGGAAGCGAGACGTGTACGGTAGTTGTTACTGATTGGTAAATACAAAATAAAGACTTCCAGGGAGAAGTGTGATTGATAAAGACCGGTTCCATGTATAAACAACCCTCACATGTTCTTCTTCTTTTTGGGGCTGAACACCACCTTGTACACGGACAAAGCGATCATCACCCCCCAGTACGCGTTCAGCAAAAACGGAATGGGCACCGTTGTTTTCGCGATGCGCGCTTGCCACGCCGGCACGGCTTCCCAATCCGCCCATACGAACGCTTTGATCAAATCAGGCATCACCACGATCCGTCCTAACACGAAGGTAAGCACGAATAGCAGCTGGACCACCAGGCCTAATGGGGTGTTGATCGTGCCCAAGGAAAGCATGGCGCCTCGCATCCCGAGCCACGGCGACGACATCTCTGATAAGACGAACCAGTTGACGAAAAACGTAAACGACCCACACAGCACGGCGACCGGCCAGAAAAGAATTGACAGCAGGTGGTGCCAAATATACAGCTGATACGTTAACCACCCGTTGGCTTTGATTGAGGTTCGCCAGCCAACAAGCATCGCGCCAAGGTCGAAAGTCATGTACCCGATCGCCAGCGCGCACGCGATTGAGGCGTTGGGATGAGACGTCGTGTTTACGGTTTCGAACAGTAACCCCGATTTCGTCAGCCCTGGTAACCTGGTCAACGCGGGAAACACCATCGCGGGCGCCGCGAAGCCGTTCAACGCCATGTTCGGGGCGAACCTGATGTTGTACTTTTTGGCCTCGGGTAACGACTCCTACAGGGTTTCAGGGGAAGAGAGGGTTCGGTGAGCCCGAGTCCACGGACGGAAACACGGTCGTGAACGGGAAAAGGGCTAACACTTGTACGACGTACCCACTTGGCCTTGCCGATGACCTGCGCCGCGACCGCGCCCCACACCAAGCGCAGCAAAACGTGCCCCACGAGACTGACCAAGAACCAACTCGCGAACCGCACGAGTTCGGTATGGGCGACCATCGCGAAGCGGTGACGACGCGCGATCTGGAGTGAGCGCCTGGTCTTTTCCACTACGTCATCCGAGAAGAGAGATGCAGTAAACTTTTTGACAGCAGTATCAGTGTCGGCCACACGCCCGCGCTCATCATGCCCCCCCGTGCGATGCCCGCGCTCCAGCTGGTGGCGCTTATATTCGCCGTGTGGGTTCCCGTGTCCACGTCAACGCACGTGGCAGACAACGAGCACGTCCCAGGTGAGAGCTTCGGGTGGCGAAAACACGGTGCTAGTGGGCACTCGGGGAGTGAGATGACCGGCGCTGGGCACCCCGGGATCGAGATGGCCGATTTGGACGGGCCGTGTACCGTGGACAGGGTGGACGTCTCGCAGTTCCCCACCCTACACGACTTCCACACCGCGCACCGAGCCAACGGTGGCTTACCCGTGGTGGTCACCGGTCTTTTCGATGCGAACCGGGAGTTCCGGGAAATGTCACACAAAGATGCGTTGCTAAAAAGATGGGGCGACGCGACGATCGTGTTGTCCACCGCGAACACGCACTCATACTCCAAGGTTACCAAAACGTTACGAGAGTACGTAGATGAACACGTGTCCATACCGCAAGACCTTAAAACACCAGGCAACGAAACCCTGTACTGGTTCGGAGACAACGACCACGCGTCGTGGAGTCCACATTTTGAGAAATACGAACGGCCGCCGCTGATACCACATGACGCCGACGTGGCGCTTTCCTTCGGGATAGGCGGCGCGAACTCTGGGGTACCGCTTCACGTGCACGGCCCGGGGTTCAGCGAAACTGTTATTGGACGAAAAAGATGGTGGCTCGCACCGCCCACACCGAAACCGCGGTTCGACCCTAACGCCACGGCGCTCGAGTGGGTGTTGAGACATTCTGAGAAGACGAAAAATCACATAGACGTTCCCTTCCTCGCGTGTACCGTTCATGAAGGCGAGGCGATTTACTTCCCGAACGGGTGGTGGCACCTGACCCTGAATCTGGACGAATCCGTGTTCATGTCGAGTTTCGTGAACTACGCGTGGGTTGCGGAGGCGGAGTTTTCCGCGAAAAACGACGACGCGTTTGAGCTGTAGATGGATGGAAACGGACGGCTTTCGGTTGTGGGGAAAGAAATGTGTACTGTCTCAAGCCGTCCAGACGTTTCCACAAAGAAAACAAGCGCAAGCACGACAACACAACAATCACAATAAAAAAATTCAAATTACTTCTCCGTCAGGGCTCGAACCCCGGCCCATCCAACCGGCGGCCGCCAATCAAGCGACTCCATGTGCTGCAGCAACGCGGTTGACGGTCCGTCCGTCACGGGGCGTCCGTTTTTGTCACTCCGAAACGCGCCGGCTTTGACTTTCTCCAAAACGACCCGGGATTCCACCCACTTTCCGGACTTGTACAAGCCAAACCCAATTTTGAACTGAGTTAAGAACTCGTCATTCACGCCAACCCGCATGGCGACGATATCAGGGTGCTGCCCGAACAAATCGTCGTACTCCACGAACGAGTGCGACGTGAACTCCTTGGCGCCGGCGTTGGATTTGGAGTCGCTGCGATTACGTAAACGAACGGGTCAGTCTCGAGTCTCGTGATGGGCGATTTATACAGTGGGCAAACAGTCTAGTACTCTAGTGCAGCACCTTTTGTACTGGTAAGACTTGCTGCCTGTACTTCATATAGGGCATCAAACCGTGTGCCTAGATTTGGGAAAGCCCAGACGGTCGTACCTGTTTCGTTCTGATTTCAAACCCGGGTCTTCCCTCGCGCCGTGCGCCGGGGACGCGTCGTGGGACACGTCGAACGTGTGCACGCCCATGGGTTCGGAGCTGCCTTTCACGGTAACCGCGTCTATTTCCCGCATCAGCGCTTGCGTTTGTTTGCCGCACAGGCTCACGAACGTGTCGCTTACCAAGATGGGAACGTCGAACTGTTTCGTTGCCGCTTCCAAGCGCGCGCTTAGGTTGACGTTGGGGGATAGGTAGGACGCGTCCACTTTGTGCTCGCTTCCAATCGCGCCTTCAATCGCCCACCCCGCGTGTAAACCGAACCCCATGTTTACCTGGAAACCAGGCATCCTCGCTGTGAGGCGGCTGTCGTTGGTGTACGTGTTCAACTTTGCGCTTCGCCGCAAGCCGGCGATGATGGCGACGAAGCTGGCGAGGGCGTTTTCCGCAACCTTTGCGATTTCCCCGCGCACCTGTTCACTCGCCAAACGCGGATTTTCCACGTCCCAAAGCGTCACGTTCTCCGGGAACTTCCACACCAACAGAAACGCGTCTCCAATGTTTTTGTTCGCGCTGCCGCCGTGCAGGTGCGTCTCCATATGCACGATTTTGCCGATCGTGTTGACGAACTCCATCACGCCCTCTTGAAGCACCTCAGTGGTGTCCTGATTGTTAACGAAAAGTGTCAGTCGGGGTATGGGCAGAGGTAATAGTCCCTTCTGGTACGAGTATGGGCAGAGGTAACCGTCCCTTCTGGTACGAGTATGGGCAATCGCACAGGCGGAACGTAGTGAGTGGGAAAGCCCCGCACCGTGAACTGCCGGATGTCGCAGAACCCGAAAATCGCAACCATCTTTCTCCCCGGGATCATGGGGTCGATCGCGCCGCCTTGCCGGATGTTATGCGCGATTATTTCGCTGCCTGCCTCACCGAAACCCACCGCTAACAGGCCGCATATCTTCGCAATAGAGTTCTCCAGCAGGCGGGTTTCCATCTGCTCGCCCGCGGCCTCTTTGGACTTGGATTTCGAAAAAAAACCTCCTGACCGTTTTTTAAAACCGCCGCCGCCGACGCGGTCGCGGTCGTCGTCCTCGGAATCCGAATCATCCACCTGGAACCGTTTCAGCGGGTTCTCGGAAACCTCGCGTACCTTCCTCACCATCCTCTCGATAGGCTTTAACACCAAGTCGTGCGCGTCCCGTGAAAAAAACAGCGCCCCCGCGCCCAGCATCACGCACACGAACACGGTGCGGCACCTGTGATTGTGAACGAAAAGTGTCAGTCTTGTATATCGCGATGTATGGACAACAGTCACCAGCTTCGGTAAAACAGTGTGTCAGGATTTGGGAAACGCGCAATACGTACATGTTAAGCGCGGCTTGCGTTTGCGTGTCTTGCCTCGCGTCGAAGAACGCGTACGAGGGTACGAATGGTGCGTCTTCCTTCCGGGATGACGCGTCGGATGATACATTCGCATCAAAACCGCTTCCATCAACCACCGACGCCACGTCGCTCCCCACGTACGCGGCGTGTCGAAACTCCTCGCACCGTAAGCGTTTGCCGAACTCGGCGCCTGGCAAAACAAAGTGGAGCTCCTCCCGGGCGTTCATTTTCTCGCCGAAAACAACAAGAGCGTATAAGCCTTTGGTTGAGGTTTGGTACAGATCCACGGCGTCGTAAAACCCGCTGGATTGCGTGAAAGATGATTCAGATGAATCACCCGTATCGCCCGGCGTAACGCCCGCGTCGCCGACGATTGGAAACGCGCTGCCCTTGGCGAACGCGTGCAACACGGTTAGGCCGGTTTCCCGAAACCCAGGCTCGGTGAATTTAGGGTACGTGTCCAAGTCGAACCACGGCAGCGTGAACACCATCCCGAGCACACCGAGAATCACCCGCCGCGTGGTGAGCTCGCTGAGTTTCTGCCCCACGCGCGTTTCGCCAGAGCCGCCGACGGGCTTTTCTTTTTCTTTTTTCGTCTCGAGACTTTGGCTTTTGCTTTTCCAGGAATCCTCCGCATCTGGTTTCACCACCACCACGTCCACCACGGACGTTCCGTGGTCGAGGTCACAACCAACTTCATATTCTGACTGTGGCGCGAGTCGGCCCGGCGCAGGGTTTGGCGTTTTTTCTTCTCTCGTGCCGTAGTTTGCCCACGTCACGCTTTGCCGTACGTGCCAAACGCGACACAAACGCAGCACCCTCGCGAGCCTCACGACGCGTACGATTCTTCCCGCTCGTGTCCCCGCCCTTGACGCACGCGCGGCTCGCAGAAACGCGCCGTCCACGGTATCGGACTCGTCGTTGATACTCGCGACTAAGTCGGGCGCGGCGAGTATATCCAAACCACTCGCGGCGCGCAACACGAACAAACACAGGTCTTTATTTTGTAACCCCGTGACGTACATGAATTCCGGTAGGTCCAGTAAAAGCGACGCGGTGGCGACGAAATCGAGCCAGAAGTAAAACCCGAACACATAACCCGGCTTCGCGACGCAAAGCGCGGCCATTTCAACCGTGAACAGGGCGAGGCATACGTAGGTAATGGCCACGAAGGTGGAATCCGCGGCTTGCGTGAACACGGAAAGCCGCGTGTCGTCTCCGAACAAACTCCACAGCGCGACGCAGGTCATGAAAGTCGCCCCAGCGCCTTGTTCCAGACACGCAACCACGTTTCGCTGCCACAAAGACACAGGCGCACGGTCACTGGACGGCGAGTAGACGTTGTTTTTCGCGAAAACGCTTCGCCGCCCAACCCGCCCGCGCTTGTCCGCCAAATTCGGAGGCACGGGGGTTTTGCGCCGGTTGTTTCGTTGCCAACCGGGGTCGGTTTGGTCGGCGGCGCGGGTACCAACATTTGTACCGTCGTGACCGGTTTTGTTGGTACTGTTGTGACCAGTGTTAAGGGTACCACTGTAACCACCAACACCGGTACCGCCCGAACTCGGACTGAATCGCGTCGCGTCCGGCCACGCGCTGTCGCGTCGCGCGCGTCTCGGATTGGCTTTCGTAACGGCGCCAACCGGCGCCACCGGGACGGAGCCCTCCGATTGTTCCGTCTTCGGCGCGGCGTCCCAAGTCACGCCTTCGGGGACGCATGTCATCAAATTCGGTGCCACGTTGCGTGGCACGGTGCTTGCCAGCAAGCCCGTGAACGGCGTGTCCAGCCTAACTCGGGTCACCAAGCCGTGAGGCGATGTGGACGCGGCGGCTCCGTTTGGACGGAGATGATGAGGTACCGCATTCGGACCCGAATACGTCACCGCGCCATCGCCCGGTCCTTCCGCGGTCCCGGACAGGCGCGACCGCGGCCGTGCCTTTCGATCGGGACTTGTTTCGGATGCCGAACCTCGTGTTGGTGTCATTTTGCAAGCCGTGTGGTCGTGTCAAGGCGCGCGGCACGTGCGACGCGCGGTCACGTGTCTTCGACGATCTGTCTGCGTTTCTTGGCTTCGGGAACGCGAAGCGTCGAGTTCGACGCAGATGAACCGAGATTCCGCGTGGTCGATGAACCGTCGTCGGTGCGTGCCACGCGCCAAGCCGTGGCGCGAAGAGCGTATGCGACGACGACGACGCGAGCCGAGTACGTCGCACGGCGTTCGGCGCAGACAGTGCCTGGAACCGCGCGCGGACACGCGTCAGCGCGCGTGTTTGTGACGCGCGACAAGCATCTCGTGCTTCTTTTGGGCGTTTTTTCCCAGGACGGGCACGCGAAGCGATGAGCGATGACGCCCTTTTTCAACTTCGTGCGAATTAGAACTCCCTCGTGACGCGCCGAAGTCCTCGCAGGAGCCCCACTGCTACGACCCGCGCGGTCGCGTCTTCGCGCCATGCCCCCCCCCCGACCCGGTCGCGGAACCGCGCCGTACGCCTCGGTCACGGCCGCGGTGTTCGCGTCCCTGGTGCTCGTAGTGTCGGGCGATGTTCCTTTTCCTTTCCATGGATCTGAAAACCACAGCCCCGGCGTCACGAGCGCGTTCCGTCGACCCGCGGCGCACCCCGCGCTTGACATGTCGGACGCGCGCGTGTCTCATGTTCCGCGCGGTCGCGGTGACCGCCGCAAGCTTGATGAGTCGGGTTCCGCGACCGACCGGCCGGTCGGTGCCAACGAGCAGGTCCACTTGATCCCGGGCGGGGCGAACGAGATGGTGGTGGTATGGGCGACGCGAGGGTACGCGGAGTTTGATTTTTTCGTCGACGACGACGCGACCGTGGCGTATACGGAGCACGGTGACGCGAAGTCAACGACGGTGTCAAAAAAGAAAACAAGAACCTCCACGAAACACGCCCCAATTGCACACACCGCGTACACCGCGCAGACGTGTTTAGGTGAGTCAGCATCCATCGACCCGACGATGGGGCACCGGCCGCCGGTGGATGTTGACGCGCTGGTCGCGATGGCCAACACCTCGGCGTGGGCGCCAAGCGACGCGGCGAACTACTTCGCCGCGACCTCCCCCGAGGACGTCGTACCGAAGAACTGGTTCACCTCGCCGCCGTGGGAGAAGGCGATCTGTTTGCGGTACAACAACCCGGACGCGCAGTACCAGTCGCCGTTGATTCACGCGGCGCGCATGAGCGGCCTGGTCGGCGGACGGCGGTACCGGTATACCTTGCCCGGCGACACCGACGCCGACGGGCCCCGAACGTTCACCGCGCTTCTAGGCGCGGGTGATACGCACGCCGATAACCAACCCCTGGTGCTCGGGGTGGTTGGGGATACCGGGCAAACGGAGGTGACGCACGCGGTGTTTGAGCACCTGCGCGGGATCGGGGGGTATAACAGCGGCGCCGGTGTTGATGGTTCACAATCGCAAGAACAAATCCATCTCCTTCTGCACACCGGAGACTTATCCTACGCTGACGGGTACGCCCCGAGGTGGGACTCGTTCGGGGTGCTCGCGGAGCCGTTGATGAGTTCGGTACCCACGCTAACAACCCCCGGTAACCACGACGTTACCCTGAACGGTTTGGAAAGGTACGTACCGCGCGTTTCCCAAATCCCGCCGACTGTTTCACCAGGTCGAGACTGACACTTTTCTTTCCCAATCGAAAGCGCCGCGTTCCGAACGCGGTACCCGTCGCCGCACGCGTCGTCAAAGTCGCCGTCGCCGGATTGGTGGAGCCTGGACGTCGGCCTGGCGCACGTCGTCGGCATAAGCAGCTACGCGCCGGCAGGGGGACGTGGAGGTGAGATGGGTGATATGCATGATGAAGATAATGAGACGAGAGCTGACAATGTTTTCGGAACTTTCGGCTTGGCCGGGTCGCTCGCGTTTGCGATGCGCGAGTGGCTGGTTCGCGACTTGGCCTCCGTGGACCGATCCAAAACCCCGTGGGTAATAGTGATGTTCCACGTCCCGTGGTACAACAGCAACCAGGGGCACTACAAGGAAGCGGAGCGGCACCGGTGGGGGCTTGAAAAAGTTCTGTACGACGCCGGGGTTGACGTGATTTTAAATGGACACGTCCATTCGTACGAGCGGTCAAGCTGGGTGTACGACTGGCGTCCCGATGCGTGCGGCCCTACCCATCTCGTGGTGGGCGACGGTGGGAACTACGAAGGGCCGTACGGCGGTTCATGGCGGACGCCGCAGCCTGACTGGTCCAAATTCCGTGAGGGCAGTTTCGGGGCCGGGCGGCTTACCATTTACAACGAAACCGCCGCGAGGTGGCGGTGGCACCGAACCACGTGCGTCGAAGGTAAGTATTTCCCAATCACCACATTCCGCCGACTGATTGCCCATACAAGACTGACACTTTCTTTTTTATCTCAGGCACAGGCACCACGGAGCTGTACAACGACACCTACTTCACACCAACCGGAACCCACGGCCAGCACTGCCAGTCGTCCAACGACATCTCAGCGCAAGCCATGGAGGCGGTGGACGAGGTTGTTTTCGTTCGAAACGTGTTAGTGTGTCCGAACAAAGCGTCGGGGGCGGGGCGGGCCGCGCCGGAAAACAAGCCGCACGCGGAACACGACGACGCTTGCGACGAAAAGTGTCCGTATGATTCCTACTCAGAGACCCGCGCAATCGCGACGATTACGGTTCTCACGATTGTTTGCGTATGCCTGCTCGCGTCCCTAGCGTACGTCTCGGCGCTTCTTCGCCGAAACCGAAACGGCGCCGGCGCGTACCCGCACGCGCGGCTACCGCTCGGCGACGACATCTTCGACGAACAACTTTAGCGCAGGATAGTTTGCTGATTTGTTCCTCGGATAGCCGAAAGAGAACCAACTAGTCTAACTCTAGTCAGGACATTAGGGTTTAGGGCTGGATACATACAACGCTTTATATAGAGCAAACAGTCGGACTATCACCATGCATCTCTCTCAATGAATCACGACCGTCTGCCGTTTCCCGTCCACCCGCCTGTTTTATCCTTCGACTTGGTTTCCCCGTACGGATCGCCCCCCCCCCCTTTCCATCCCCCCCCGCTGCCTTCCCTTCGCCCGCCATTGCGCTCGCGCTCTTTTCCCGGGCGGTCGTCGAAGGTTCCAAAGCCGTCGTCGTCGTCGTCATTTTCTTTTCTTGGACTAAACCGACCTCGCACCTCTCGTTTCTTCATCGCCTTTTCGTCTTCGCGTTTCGTGGTGAACCAGGCGACGATTTTGGAGCGCGGGAGTTTCGTGGCGCGGTGCACCGCGTCGATCATGGAGTCGTCCGGGAACCTATCCTGCGCGAACACTTTCTCCAGGGTGTTCACATTGGTGGCGCCGAGTCTTTTTTTGGAGAAACCCTTGTATGCGGGCATACCGCCCGGGACGTGCGGCGTCTGCGCGTTTCTGAGATAAGAAGTTTGGGCGTCATCGTCTTGTTTTGTTGACGTCACATCATTACCTTTCTTCTCATCCACGACGTTGTCGTAGTCCCGGCCGTCCGCGCGCACGCTCGGGTCAAACGGGTCGATTTCGATGCGCGCTACCATTTCGTTTTCGGGCGGGTACTGCAACGAAAGCTCGTCCGCCCTGTGCTTGTTTGCTTTCAACCAATCCAAAACATCCTCTCGCGACAAATCCAAATCCGACGCCAAGTCGCGAATGGGAACCTGACGTCGCCCTCTCGCCAGCGCGCGTTCTAAAATCGCGGTTTTGTACGCAGGCAGCACGGGAAGCGCAGGCGGCAGGTTGGCGAACAAAACCTCCCAGTCCTCTTCGGGATCGGATGCGCGGCGAACAAGGAGAGACCCGCGAGGTTTAGCCGCGACACGTGTCCTGGCTGACGATTTCACCGGCGCCGCCAAATGGCGACTCGGGGGCGACCGCGCGGCGTGGACGCGAACAGTAGGTTTCACACGATTCACACGCGTAGTGGATGTGCTGCGAAGGGACCCAACCGTGCAGCGCGAAAGCGCGTCCACCAAAAACGACATCGTGCGCGACGTGGTGTGAACCGGACGACGCCGCGCCGTCGCACCGAGATTTAACGAATTGCACTTTTGTGAGAAAAAGGCGTTCGCAGCAAAAATCCAAAAGAAAGAAAAAAAGCGAAATGGTTTCGTCATCGTCGTCTCTTCTGTGGGGTTAAAAAGCGCTGGCTATCTCACCACCCACCGTTCCCCCCCGGTCCCCCCCTTTCAATTTTCACCCTCCCGCCCGATGAACCGCCAGTTCGCCACAAGGAGCTTCTGCGTACAAAGCAACGCGTGTTTCCGCACTTCGTCGTCCGGGTGCGTGAGCAGCGCCATGGTTTTCTCTTTCCCGCCCAAGTCCGTTACGAGAAACCGCCCAGCCGGGTAGTGCGTGGCGAACTCGCCGACGTCGTGACACGCCACGGCTAGGGTTTTCGAGGAGACGTGCATGGAGGGAGTTGTGGAGCTCCCTCCACTTTCCATTGACGGACGATCTCCGGAAGTCGCTGCTTCCGGGACCAACAACGTTATTAACACTCGCAACAGCGCGCAGTTGTTGTCGGTGAGTTTGCACGCGTTTTCCCTTCCAATAAATAAAAGAAAGGGTCAGTCTTGAGTCGGCGAGTGTGGGTTTGTAACAGTTGCCAGTACGCCAGTAAATGTTACGGGTAGTCTACATTACTACATACATCACAAGTACTGTACTCAAAGAGGGGCGGCAGAAACGGTGTGCCTGGATTTGGGAAATTATGCACGAACCTCCAAAACGCCTCGTCGCAGTGCGCCGAGGTCCAGCTCATGGACCCGCTTCTGAGCTCGGCGACGTACACGTCCCACCCGCTCGCGTCCCGTGACCTTGCAATCGAACCACACCGCAGATCCTCAAGAGCCACGACCAACTCCTCATCCACGAAACCCCTTTGCGAAAGGTTGGTGAGCGTTTTCAAAAGCGACGCCTCGTCGACGCCGCGAAGGGGGGGGGATGACGTTGAGACACCAGCCGCGCCGGCGCCCCCACTATTAGCCGACCGCTCGCCGACGCCTTCCGCGATGTTCCGCAGCGCCAGGACCGACACGCGCGCCACCTTCTCCTTCGTGGCCCGTTTCGCCACGTCAACCAGGCCTAGGGTGAACGCGCCGTTGCGCCGCATCGCGGCCAGGGCGGGCGGGTGGAACCTGCGATTGGTACGCGAAAAGTGGTTAACGTTCCGTGTTGGGCTTGTATTGGACGTGTATTGGACGATTTATGGACAACAGTCAGGGTAATCGTCAGGGTAATCGGTATGTGTATTGGACGCGTATTGGACGATGTATGGACAGCAGTCACCGGCCATCGGTCCGAACAGTCGCCGGTAATCTGGCCTCCACAGTCACAGGCGCGTTAGAGGTAAAACGGGCGGTGTCCCCGGATTTGGGAAACGCGCATCACGTACGTCAGCAACCACGCGCAGAGCGCGACTTCGTACAAAAGCTGAACGTCTCGCTTTGGAACTTCATTTTGGCTGGAGTACGCGCTTAGGGTTGAGCTCGCCACGGAGGTGGGTAACAAAAGAGGCGCCAGCAGCTCCACACCCCCCGAGTGCGTCACTAACGGCCGGACGTCCCGGACCACCAGCATTGATGCGAGCGCGGCGACGACCGACGGTACGGACCGCGTGGCGTGCGACGGCGACCGCAGTTGCGCGCACATCCACTGCACGAGTTGTACCACGGTCTGCGCCGCGACCCCCATGGGTTTCGCGTTCACCGAAGGCGCTTGATCGCCGCCGCACGCCGCCGCCACCGCGCTTAGCCCTAAGTCCTTCCCGAGGCGCGCGTCCACCAGGTGGGACAAGCAAAACAGCGCCTGCGTGATTGGGACCACGAAAAGGGTCAGTTTTTCGTCTTAACGTATGGGCAAACAGGGCACTTGTGATGTGTGTAGTTATCGTTGGATTTGGGAAACGCAACACACACGCGTACTTTTTCCTGCGCGAACCAATGCGGCTTCGCCAGGACTCGGAACAAATCCGCATACGCGTCCCCTTCGTGCGTGCCTGGTGCGCGGTGGAAATACACCGCGTTTGTCTTGTCCTCCACGAACATCTCCACGATCAAACAGAGGACGTAATCTGTGGTGTCCTGGTGGGACACGTTTCGCAGGACGTTTAGAAGCGCCTGTGCGAGATCTGGGCCGGACTGTTTTGGAGGAAAGGAAGACATGGGTGGGGGCAACAAGGAGGGCGCAAATGGGTTCGTGGGAATCGTGTATCACACGGGTCAGCATGCGTGCACACGGTGAGATACACGTGAAGTTCCTTAAATGCGGCCGGTCGCCGGTCAGTGTCGGGAGACGTACCTGCTCCAGAAACGCGCGTCTCGCGAGCGGCCCTTGCCCGTCGTAGGCGCGGATTAGTTTCACATCTGTCTCGGTCACCAGCCTGGAGTTCAGCAACGAGTCCCACTGCACGGTCCGCGCGAGCACAGCCTCGGTGCCGTCCGTCGCGGAGATCATCGCCAACTCGGGAGTGCCCCGCGACGTCGTCTCGCTGCGACGCGCAGGTGTGAACAGGACAGAGGCGAGGGCTGCAGGGAAGCACTCGAGGCGAAAAAGCAAAAAGGGCATACCACCACAGACCATCATTCTGAAAGCAACCACACAACAGTTTCACCGCATGTTGACCCCTCATTATTTACCTTTCAACGTTACAATTGACCCCAACTTTGATCGGGAAACGCGTGCCAAATGGCGGGCTCAAGATCTTCGGCCTCGAAATATCGGCTGGTGGTTGGGAGCCACCGAGGCGAGCGCGGCCGCTTGACGCGGACGCGGACGCGTCGTTCCTCACTTAGAAGGCGCGCGGTATTGGCAGCGACGGCGGCGCAGTGGGATTGGTCATAATTGTGATCGAACGGAAGGAATAGAGATTGATGATGCGAAGCCTTGGGTAATAGAACTGGCAGTGGATCGACGCGACGGTGATGATGCGGATGGCGTCGCCCTTGAACGCGATTGCGACGCGGGCTGGGCCTTGTGTCCCTTCGACGTCCAAAGGGCGCGTCGGTGCTTCCCTAGGCCGCGGCTCTGGGCCGTTGCCGTGTGGGCAAGGTACGACCACGCGACGCCGGCCAGAGTGCCGATCGACATCCGGAGTAGGCGTTTCCTCGTCCGCACCACGCGGCGACGTCGCGTCGCGCGTAGGCGCGTCGAGCCGGTGCAAACGCGGGGAGGTGTCATCTTGGAAAATTAGCAGCACACCGCCGGGGGTCCCGGCTACGGCCCGGCCTGAGGTGGGCCCAAAAGGTTTGAGTTCGCGAGGGAAGTGGGGTTCGTCGGTCCGGTGTGCGAATGACGACAACGGAGGCACGCGGCGCGTCTGGACGAGCTCGGTGAGCGACCCGACGCGAGTGATCTTAGAGTCGGAATCGTCCTCGGACGAGGAGAGCGACGGCGACGCGACACCGCCTGTAGCCTCCACGAGACGCGTGACACGACCGGCGGGGGTGCCTGCAAATTCAGCAGACGCACCGCGCGGTGACACATCTGCACAGGTTGCGCACACCAAAGCAAAGCCGCGGTACCGGAAAAGGCGACCGTCGCGCGAACGCCGGTGGGACCGGCCGATGGACGAAACCGCGGTGCAGTCGCAGCCGCAGACCGCGAATCAATCATCGCGGGAGAACCTTCACAAAACGCGGGACACGAGTGCGGAGGCTGATCACTTTAAAATCACCACGGGCACCACCGCGAGTGCGGCGTTGGACACGGAGTACACAACACCCGCGGATGCAACCGCGAACCAAGGGGGGTGGTCATCGAGACGGTCAGGAAACAATTTCGATTCAACCGCGAGCGACGCAAACGAAGAGGATCGCGATTCGGCGCGCGGCGGGTTCGGGTTCGGCGGCGGCGGCGATTTCGGTGACGGGAACTTCGGCCACTTCGGTGGGAACTTCGGCAACTTCGGCAACTCATCAGGAGGTCGGGTATACCGCGGCAAAGCGTTGACGCAGCGAATCAAGCACCTGGGGGACAAACGAAAGCTAACCGAGGTTTTGCGGTTAGTATCGCGCTCCCCGATTCCGGTAACCACCAACGGGCGCCGCATAACAATCGGCGCCGTGATCGGAGCGTGCTGCAAGTGCGGTGATTTGGACCGGGGCATGCGTCTGCTGCGCCAGCTCGACGGCCCGGAAGGGTGCGGCGCAGGCGCACCAGCGTACTGCGCGCTGATCCAGGCGCACGGGCGGGCGGGCCGGTTGCGGGAAGCCCTGGAGCTTTTGGAGGCGTGGGAAAAAGGCCGAGGGCCGATGGACGGTAAGATCGGCGTCGGCCGGAACGGCACGATATACGTCGCCGGGAGCCTGAAGTGGGGTAAAAAAGACGTGCCGTTGAGGTCCACGAAGTGGCGGGACGAAATGGGCGTCACGTGGCACGCCCCTAGGGTAGCACAGTCGCGAATGCTCCTCACAGTACTGGACGCGTGCGCGTCCTGCGGCGACACGCGGCGCGCCAGGAAGTTCAAAGACACGTTGTTGTCCTGGGACGGCCGCGTGGTGGACGGCCGTGTTGCGTTTGACGGAGTTTCTGATGCGGAAGCGGCTTGGAACGCGGTGGCGAAGGCGCACGCTAACTCCGACGACCCCCTCACCGCGCTCACGGTGCTTCGCGAGATGGAAACCGACCCCAGCAACCCGGTTGTACCGAAACAAGTGTCCTACAACATCGCGTTGAAAGCTTGCCAACGAGGCGGCCGACCGGACTGGGCCAGAGCGCTCATCACGCGCATGCGAGAAATCGCCGCGCGCACCTGCGACAGGAACATGTACCCCGATGCGGTGTCGTACACCACGGCGGCGCGCGCGGAGGCGGCGGCGGCGAGGGGTTTCTCCGGCGCCGAGCACGCGGGCGGCGTGGAATCGGTGGACGCGATGTACGCGGAGGTGCGCGGTCCACTAGGCCCGCCCCCCGACCCGCAGTGCTACGGCGCCATCATTGACGCGTTCGTGGCGTACGGCGATGTCGCGCGCGCGCTAGCCGCGGTTTCCGCCGCGGAGATGGAACCAAAGATGGAGTTGCCTTCGCGGGCGTACCTCGGCGTGATGCGCGCGTACGCGACCGCCGGCGACGTGTCGGGCGTGTCCACGCTCGCCACAAGGCTGGAAACGCAGTTGCAAAGAAGGGCGCAGAGAAGGGAGAGACGTGGTGCGAACAGAAACACAGTGTCTGATGACGTGTCTGGTGATGCTTCATCACTCAAAGAAGACGTGTCTGATGCTTCATCGCTCAAAGACACCCTCGGCAGCGTTTCGTTTTTTGAACCGGGCGTGGAAGCGGAGGTTGTGATGTGCCAAGCCGAGGCGTTCGCGGCGGCCGGGGACGCGGGTGGCGCGCGAGCCGCGCTTGAGCGTTTGAAACGTTTGGACTACGGCGCGTCGTCCAAGGTGTTGCGGGACCGGTCCACTGAGTTGCTTGTGAGTTTGTTTGTTAAGGACATCGTGGGGCGGTCGGGCACGACGAGGGATACGATTTCGCGCGACGCGAATTCGCAACCCGCAACCTCCGCTGCAACCTCTGCTGCGACCCTCGATTACGTTTTGGCGGTCGGCGATGCCTTCGTGGACGACACTAGTACCGGTGACACCACCAACACAACCACAACCTCGCAACAAGCAACAAGCAACTCGACCAACACCAACAAAAGCATCCAAGGCATCACCCAGGCTCTGGATTTGATCGACAGCGCGTGGGGTTTCGCGAGCCTGGACGAGGACGACGAGTTCCTTCCCAGTCTGGACGAGGATGACATTCCGGTGCCGAATTTGGGGAAAGGCGGCGGCGGGTTCGGCGGTTTTCTGAACGGCGCGGTGAAAAGGGGGGGGTGGGTGGACGTTTCGCAAGGCCCGTACCCGGGCGGTTTGGACTTTACGAATAAATCGGACTGGACCTCGCCCACCTTGCGGTCCCCTGAAGCCGCGGACGCGCTTGAGCTGTGGACGGGCGCGGCGGTTCGGCTCCTGGCGGGCGACGCCGAGCCTCTTGTTTTCCGGAACCGAATCGACCCGGCCAAGATGTTTATGGACGAAACCGCAATTGGCGCCACGATTGACGAAGACGACGACTGCGTGATTGACTTCGAGTCTGGTGAGACGTGTGGTGGTGGTGGTGACAGTGAAGACACGGAAACCGCACCGAAGTCGTCGCCCCTGCCGAACAGGTTCGTGGTTCGTGATGACCAGGACGCGGGCCGCGCGGCGGCGGCGGTTGGGAGGGGCGTCGTCGCGGTGGTGGTTGATGCGTTTCTGCATCCGGTAGGCACGCTTCTAGGTTCGGGCGACGTTTCCGAAATCGCCAAAGGCGTTTCCGTCAAAGACGTGATGGGCCCCCGGCCCACCACGATTGAAGGCGACACCGCGACCGTCGGTGACGTCGCGATCGTGTGCGCCGCGTGTACCTTGAACGAACCAGTAGCCGTGGTGGACGGGGAAGGGCGGCTGCGCCGGGTGCTGCGACGCGAAGATTTGCTGGCGCCGGCGCGCGAACGGAGGAACGACCCGAGGTAACGTCCGTAACATTACTAATACGCAAAGTATTTTCAATTCAACATTGTTCCACTAGTATCAGGTACCAAACTCAAACTGTTTAAAGGCGGTATGATCTAGCCGCACCCGTTAGCTCGATGTTCGTAGTCTAAGAAAAAGAAAAGAAAAAAAGAAATTCAACTAGTATCCAACGACGAGTGCTAGGTACACTGCCCTTGCTCCTAGGTATACCTTGTGCCGGTGGGTATACTGCAACTATAACTACTCTATTCCCCGCTCATCCTCCGCGCTATGCGTTCACCCGCTTTCATCATCTTAACCGCCGCCATCGCCGCGCCGAAGCCGTTGTCGATGTTCACCACTGTTACGCCGACGGCGCATGAATTAAGCGTCGCCATTAATGGGGCCAGCCCCCCCATCGCGGCGCCGTACCCGATGCTCGTCGGCACCGCGATAACAGGCGCGTCTATCAAACCAGCCACCACGCTGGGTAGCGCGCCGTCCATCCCGGCCACCACGAGCACGACGTCCGCGTTTCGAATTTCGTTTAGTTTCCCCAGTAACCGCTGCAGCCCCGCGACGCCGACGTCCGCGATCACCACGACGTCATCCACCCCCATCGCGCGCGCAGTGGTGGCGGCTTCCTGCGCCACGGCTAAATCCGCCGTGCCGGCGGTCAGCACGGCTAGGCGGCCGTAAACGGTTATCCTTTTAGGCGCGTCCTCGGTGCCGTCCAGTTGCACGATTTTAGAAACAGGGTCGTATCGTAAGGAAACCGTCTCATCTCCTGTCGCTGCCAATGCCAACATGGCGTCGAACACGGAATCCTCCACCCGCGTCGCCATCACCGCGTTTTGCCGAGTTCGCAGGGCGACCATTATCTGCAGAATCTGCCCCGGCGTCTTACCAGGCCCCCACACCACTTCAGGTAACCCCGTCCGGAGGGTGCGCCCCAAGTCAAGCTTGGCGAAGTCGCCAACCTCCAACGTGCTCGCGCCCGGTACGGAAAAAGACGACTCGGGGTCGTCGCTACCGAGCACAGCGCGCGGTTTTTGCGAAACGCGGCGGGCGCTTCCGCCCGCGCATCGAAATCGTTTGGTACGCACCTGCGCGAAATGCGGGGACACCACAGGGGGTGCGCCGAGGGCGCTCGACGCGGCGGCCATTCGGGCTGGAAAAAGTGACGATGCCTTCGACGACGGCGAAATATATCTTCTTTTTCTCATCGGGCCGCCGCTTTGTCAGAGTGACCGCGCGCGCGGCGTGTGCGAGGCTCCTTCTCGCGATGTCGGGCGTGTACCAGCTCGAGCCCCCCACCGAGGGCAAGGTTCTGCTCACCACCACGCATGGCGAGATCGAAATCGAGCTGTGGTCCAAGGAGTGCCCGAAAGCGTGTCGCAATTTCGTGCAGCTTTGTTTGGACGGCTACTACGACGGCTGCGTGTGGCACCGGGTCATCAAGGACTTCATGATTCAAACGGGGGACCCGACAGGGACGGGGAAGGGCGGCGAGAGCTCGTTTGACGACGGCGTCCCGTTCAAAGACGAGCTCCATTCGCGGATAAAGTTCAACCACCGAGGCCAGGTCGCGATGGCGAACACGGGGACGAGGGACACGAACGGTGAGTCATTTCCCATTTTACCACGTTCCGCCTCCCTGAACGCCCATACTCGTCCTGCGAAGGGACTATTACGACCAGAAGGGACTATTCCCAATCCCTCATACGATGGAGTACAGTATACCCTTCCCAATCCCTCATACCAATCCATCATACACATGGCCCGAGAGACTGACACTTTCTTTTGTCTCGTATCAGGGTCGCAATTTTTCGTCACCCTGGAGCGGTGCGACTGGATCGACCGGAAACACACGATTTTCGGCAAGGTCTCGGGGCACACGATTTACAACGCGATTCAGATCGGTGAGATCGAGGTGGATGGTGACCGGCCGGTGGACGAGCCGTTTCCCAAGATCTTACAAACGGAAGTGCTGTGGAACCCGTTCGACGACGTCGCGGCGCGGGTGAAGACAGAGAAGAAAGAAGAAACACTTTCTCTAAAAAAGAAACCGAAGGAAACCAAAAAGCTCAACTTGCTTTCTTTCGGGGACGAAGCCGAGGAGGAAGATACTACCGTCACAACGTTCGGGAAAGCCAAGGTCCGCTCGGTGTTTGAGGATACAAATTCTGAAAAAGGGGGAAACTCGCGGATGGTCGCGCCCGGATCGGCGGAGGAGATTGAACTTTTGAAAAAGGATGAGGAGGACCGGCTGCGGTTGCGGCGGGAACGCATGGAAAAACAAAAAGAAGAGTTAGCGAAAGATGCGGCGAAGGCGAGTGCTGTTGGCACGGTGGACGACGACCCTGCTGGCGGCTTTGATACCAAAATGCGAACCGACGTGAACCACGAGCGCGCCAAAGCCGCCACCGAGTTGGCGGCGATTGAAGCGAAGGATGAGGCGAAGCGGTTGAGGAAAGACGCCAAGGCTGAAAAGACACTGAAAAAAGCGACCGAGAAAAACGCGAAGGAAACCCAAAAGCTCAAAAAGCTGGGTATAGGCAAGGTCATGGTCGGTAGAAACGAAGCCGAGCTCATGACGGGCAAGGAACGAGCTCGGGTGGAGACGAAGCGCAAGCGCGCGAACGTGGCACACAGGGAGGCGGGGTTGTTGGCGAAACTCGCGAAGTTTCAATCCAAGGTCGTGGGGAGCTTGAAAAACGGCGGAGGAAATGCGCAGACTGGCGCGCATACGGTCGACGCTGAGAAACGCACGAGTGATGGCGCCAACGGCGATACCACCAAAACTCGCGACGGCGCCACTGGTGTTGCCCGATTCGTCCCGCAAGGGCTTTACTACGCGGAGGACTCCGAGGACGACGACGACGACGCGGAGGATTGGAAGTCGCACGCCCTGACGTTTAGCGACGACAAACGAAAAGACCCAGCCGCGCATCACGCCTCCGTTGATGATTACGAAGTGCACGACCCGCTGCTTGAAAAAGGAAAGGGGAAGTTCGCGAAGCGGGGGGGGGGGAGAAACGGTAGGCGGTTGCTGGAGAGTCAGTAGTCGCGAAACATTTTTTTTCATTCTGTGAAATCAGAGAGACGAAGTCTTGTCGCCAGTCAGCAGTCGAGTCACAGCCGACGAGAATTTTGAACTCGTTGTTGGCACCCTCCAGATCTCGCCGCGCCCCGTCTTCCCCCGCGATGCCCGACTCCGTTCGCCCCGGATGGGGCGTGCTCGTGGCTACGGGCGACAAGTCCAAAGCCGCGGCGCACTTCGACCGGAGTTTGGACCGCAAAACCGCGGTCTCGGGTGCCACCCTGACCGGACCGGACATCGCAATGACCACCACCAAGACCGTCGTGGGCCGCATGCTGATGAACGCGGAAGGCACCGCCCGCGCCGCGGCGCAAGTCGCGGATATCCTCATCGACGTCCCGTCAGGTACGTCGTCATACCGGTTTTGCGTTTTGATACGCGATACTCTAGACAACCACCACACTCCACGCCTCACAACCACCGGTGAAGCACCCTCGGCGTGTCGGCTGACCTCATCTTGGCACCCCTTTTTCTTATTTCCACCCAAACCAAATCACTGCTGCAGTGAGCGCGAAGCACGCCGTGATTTCGTGCGAAGCGAGCGACGCGGAGACCCCTGATGCGTATGTCATCACCATCACGGACTTCTCCAGGCACGGCGTGTTCGTCAACGGCGAGCGAATCACGCCCGGTGAACCAACTTCGCTGAAACACGACGACGACGTGGTTTTCCCATTCTCCTTGGAGTACAAATTCGTGGTATTTCCAAACGGTGCGCCGCGGCCGGTACCCCCGCCGACCGCCGGGAACGCGGTAAAGAAAACCCCGGGAAGCAAGAAGAAGAGTGTTGCTTGCAAGTTTGGCGGCGCAAAGCGAGGCGCCTCGGCGCACGAACAAGACGACGACACCGAAGTGACCGCGAAGCGCGCCAAGGCTTGCGACGACGCGCGCGAAATCGGGGGCGTCGCGCTTTCCTTCGACGACGACGCGGAAATCGGTTCTGTGGACAAAGGCAAAGGAAAGGGCAACATGGACAGCGTCGATACGCACGCCGCGCGTGCTGACACCAACGACGCGATTGAAGCTGCGAAGAGGCTTGAAACCGTGAACACGAGTTTGCGCGCAACCTTGGTTGGCGTGGAGAAGGAGCGCGAGCACTTCAAGGGGTTGCTTTCGGTGCACAAAGCGTTGCTTGAAAACGAGAAAACGGCGCGCGACGCAATCGTGGCGCGCGCCGCGGAGACCGCGCGCGAAGCCCTTGCCGTCGCCGAAACACGCGCCACCGTGGCTGAAGCCGCGAAAGAAAAGGCGTCGCACGAACTCAAGGCTGCGATTTGCAGTCGGAACAAATCCATCGCCGCGATTAAGCGCGCCAACGCGGCGCGCGAAGGCGCGGAGGAAAGAGAACGCCTCGCCTCCGTGGCGCACCTCGAACACACAACCGCGCTGGAACACGAAAACGCGACGCACAGGGCGAACCTCGATGAAGCGCGCGCGCTCGCGTCTGACGCGCAACAAGAAACGCGCTTAGTGCGTGAAGACCTAGCGCGGGCCCACCAAATCCTCGAGGCGTTTGCGGCGGAGAAATCCGCGCTCGCCAATTCTTTGGACCAAGCCGTGCGGCGCGCGGATGTGGCGGATACGTGCGCGGCGCCGCTGCGGGCAGAAGCCGCGGAGGCGCTGGCGCGGTGCAAAAAGGGCGAAGACGCGGCGATGGCAATGGCAGACAGGCTCGCGGTGGCGCGAGTGGCGCACGCGCAGGCGATGGCGGCGCTCATCGAAGTGGGCGCGCGTCTCGGAGGCGGCGTATCGCCGGACGTCGCGGAGAAGGAGAACGGGTTGACCGCGGAGGACCCGACCGGTGGTTGGATCGACGCCACGCTTCCCAGCGAGCTCCCCGCGATCGCGGAAACCGAGAGGCCGTTTGACACGGAGCCGACCACCACGGAAGGCGGGGAAACCGAACACCAAAACGCCTTTCCGGAAGGAGAAACCGAACGCCAACACGTCGGCATGGACATCATGTACGCCACGGAGCCTCAAACCGAGGTTCCGGTTTCTCACGACGGCGACGGCGACCGGCGGTCGGAGGACCCGGTTCCCGAAACGGAACTCGCGTTTCCGGGACCGGGAAACGACGCGGAGACGGAGACGCCCCGAGACGGCGCGGTTGACGACATGCTGCCGCCTCCCGCCCGTTTGACCGCCAGTCCTTTTGCCGGAAAGTTTAGGACATTGCGGGACTCAGACACACGAGACCCCGAATCGGACATCGAAGAAGAGGAAGTGCCCGCCGCCGCCGCCGCCGCCGCCGCGCCGTCCGCCGCGACGCCCGAGAAACCGGGTGTACACACGCAGGAAGCCGCGTCGGTTCTGGGCGGCGATTTGAACGAGCACCGCTCTGGGAGCCACCGGCGGGGAAGCACCGTGAGCGCGGTGCTCGCCGGTGTCATTGACGAGTGCGTCGATGATGGCGCGGCACCGGCGGAGGACGAGTTCGTGGTGATTGACGACGACACGGATGAAGAGGCTGCAGAAGAGGAAGAAGCGTCTGCAGAAGAGGAAGAAGCGTCCGCGGAAGAGGAAGAAGAGGCTGCAGAAGAGGAAGAAGCGTCCGAGGAAGAGGAATCCGCGTCGGATGACGACGACTTCCAGGTTGAAGAGAACCGCCCGGCCAAGGTTTCGCCGTCAGGCAAGGAAAACGCGCGAACCGCGCCCAAGAAGTTTGGCGTCGACGATCTCACCGGGTCAGGAATAGGAGACCCGGTGCCGATGAGCTTCCTTTCGAGCTGAGAGGTGAGAACACGCGATGGAACATGCTTGAAGTTGTAATGAGAGACACGAAGAATTCCTCTTGAAGTTTGTTAATCGCTTTTATTTCCATTAAGTTTTTTAAAGACAGGGTGCGTATATTCGCGGGCCGGCCGTTGGGGCGCGGGGTATATATTATGGGAGTCCATACTCGAAAGTTCTGAGCCTTCTTTTGTGTGAATCCTTCGACGCTTAGCGTCGCGTGAAGATTTAGAGACGTCGTTTACTTTCTCTTCTTCGCGGCGGCCCTGGTGGGCGCGCGCTTGGCCTTCTTGGGCATGATTTTGTCCCCGAACCCGGCGCACACGAGCGCGCACAGGGCGACGGTTTGGCCGACGTACCCGTTGGTGAGCTCCGCGGGGACCGTGATGGCGGCTTCGCTGTGCATGACGTAAAGGCAGGCGGCGATTGCGCCGACGCGCACGAGGCAGAACCGCCTCATTTCCTTCGCGGGCGCCGCGGCGAGCACGGCAAGCATGTTGAGCATGATGGGGAACCACATGGTCATGTTCCACGCCATCATCGCGACGCCGGCGGGTTCCAGGCCAGACTTGGGCACCACGTACTGCTTGGCGACGAAGTCGGTGAAGAAGAACATGGCGTTGTACGCGGCGTAGAACGCGGCGACGAAGAGGAGGAGGCCGTGGGTCAGGCCGTCGCACCCCATGACCGGGTTCTTGACCTTCCCGACGCCATCCGAGAGGCACCAAAGAGACGCGAAAGTGATCACGAGGGTGATGGTAAGGCCTTGGACGTACTCGTTCGCCACGAGCGACCCGCCAGCCGCTTTCGAGCCCTGCGCGGCGAACACGCCGAGGCGCATGAAGCACCCACACACGTTCGCGACTAGCGTCCAGGCCGCGGTGTTCTTGCTGCCATTTGTCGCGACGAACAACAAGTCCACGCCGAGAATCACGGCACCTAGACCGGTCCACGTCGCGGCGCTTTGCGTCAAAGCACTCGTGGTGGGTTTCCCATAGAACTTACCAGCCGCGTCGGGGAGGCCCACGACAGGCCCGAGGAACATCGCGCCGTACGCGACGTAGGAAACGGCGAAGCCGGCGAGCGCCTTTTGGTTCTTGGTCATCTTTTCGAACATCTTTTAGGAATCTGTGAGGAGGCAGTGGGAAGAGGGGGACCGGAGGGGGAGGTGAGTGGGGACGTTGCCAAGGTGCGGCGACCCGGAAAGCGCCCACGCCGGGTGGTGTCGCACACCGCAACGCGCGGGGGGCGAACTGGCCGGGACGAGGTAGGGCGGGGACAATCGTGGTTGAAACGGCGGCATTTTGGCAAATGCGCCAATTTAGATTTCGAAATTTCCACCCAGACTCGGCCACCGCGCGTCCCTGGTTTTTGCGCCGCGTCTATGGCGACCCGACAACACGCGGGGCTCGGGACAGTGTAAGAAATGCGCACCTCGGGGTCGAGCGGGACGTGATAGCGTCGCGCGTCGGTGAGTGAATGAGACGGCGGCCGAGTCAGCAAATTTATCGGTACAGACAATCCAACCGACTGTTGAACGGGTGGAAGATCTTCTCAGGTCGAGGCCGAAAAAAACCAAGGCTGCGAGCGCCGCACGCCATCGTCCGGCAAGAGAGCTGTCGGTAGAAAACGAGCGCACCGCGTGAAGCAGAAGCTCCATCTTTTATTAGACGCGGCCCGATCGTTGTCTCCACACCCGTGCACACCGACACGACACGTAGCTGGTTACCGGAACTCGCGTCACAGAAACCCGGTGGCCGACTCTTTAGGTTCGCTCACATACCCACCGGTTCGCGGTTCAGGCTCATTAGTACCCGGTGCGAGTCGCCGTAGACGTCGATCCCCTTTCTTTGAAACGCGCCTCGCCAAAGAGCCAAGCCAGCCGCTCTTTTCGCGCGATGTGCGGCATCTTCGCGTACTGCAACTACGGCACCCCCACGAAACAAAGCGTGGTGGTTGATAAGTTGCTAAACGGGTTGCGCCGTCTTGAGTACCGGGGGTATGACAGCGCGGGTATCGCGATTGACAACGGCCCGAACGTGGATCAACTGGTGCCGATCGTGATCCGCGAAATCGGGAAAATCGACAACCTGCAGATACAGGTGAACAAGGAAAACCTGTACGTGTCAGGGCTTTCCCAAATCCCGCCGACTGTTCGATGCCACGTATGGAGTACAGTCACACAGTACATCCCGACACTGTTTACTGCGCTGCATGGAGTGCAGTCAGACAGTACTACCCACTACTAGACCTTCCCAAACCCACTCTCTGACTGTTTTGCCGATTCTCGCGACTGACCTTTTTCTTGTCCAATCGCAGGTACCCCGATTTGTGTTTCGTGAACCACTGCGGTATCGGCCACACGCGGTGGGCGACGCACGGCCCGCCCGCGCCGCGGAACAGTCACCCGCACACTTCGGACAAGACGAACGAGTTCCTTGTGGTGCACAACGGCATTATCACCAACCACCAGCCTTTGAAGGAGATGTTACAGCGCAAGGGGTTCACGTTTGAGTCAGACACGGACACGGAGGTGATTCCCAAACTCACGAAGTACTTGTTCGACAAATTCCAGAACAAAGTCACGTTCAGGCAGCTCGTGATGGAGGTCGTGCGGCAACTGCAAGGCGCGTTCGCGCTGATTTTCAAGTCTACGCACTACCCCGGGGAGCTCGTAGCGGCGAAGCGAGGCTCGCCGTTGTTGATGGGGATCGTGGAACCCGAAAAGCAAGCGCAAACGCACGCGGTGTTGACGTCCGAGGGGTTTACGACCAGCAAAGTGTTAAGCGAAAACCCACCGTCCAAGCGCCAGAAAGTCAAGCCACACGTGGAGTACTACTTCGCGAGTGACGCCAGCGCGATGGTGGAGCACACCAAGCGGGTGCTGCACCTGGAGGATGACGTAAGTATTATATTTCCCAATCCCAACGCTGTTTGATGCCCCTGGTCGAGTGTATTACTAGTATCATTTACCAGTACTGGCAACTGCTACATACGGTACAAGTGCACTGTTCGGCTCGAATCCGGCCGCCTCTTTGCCGATTGTCCAGAGTAATTACTCATACAAGTCACGGTCCCGACTGACCCTTTTCTTTTCCAAAACAGGACGTGGCGCATCTGCACGACGGCGGGTACGGGATTTACCGGATGGAGAAAACCACTTCGGTGGGCGGCATCGAATCCCCGGTGAGTTACGAGCCCACGGTGCAGTCCGCGGAGGTGGAGCGAACGGTTGAGACGTTAAAGATGGAAGTCGAGCAGATCATGAAAGGGAACTTCAAGCACTTCATGCAGAAGGAGATCCACGAGCAGCCGGAGAGCATGACGCAAGGCATGCGCGGGCGCATGGTGATGTGCGACGACGGGAAAATCGTCGAGCGAATTTTCCTAGGCGGGATGGTCAACTTTGTTTCCACAATCAGAAGGTCGCGTCGCATTATTTTGTGCGGGTGCGGCACCTCGTATCACAGCGCGATCGCGGTGAGACAGCTCATGGAAGAGCTCACGGAGTTACCCGTTACGTTGGAACTCGCGAGCGACGTGCTGGACCGCCAGTGCCCGTTTTTCCGAGACGACACGTGCATTTTCATATCGCAATCGGGGGAAACCGCCGATACGTTAAAGGCGATGCAGTACGCGAAGGAGCGCGGGGCTCTTTGTTTGGGCATCGTCAACACCGTGGGCAGTGCTATTTCGCGAGGCACGGATTGCGGCGTGCACATCAACGCCGGCGCGGAAATCGGGGTCGCCTCAACCAAAGCGTACACGTGTCAAATCGTCGCCATGGTGATGCTGGCGCTCGCGCTTTCGGAGGACTCAATGTCGCGCGCGCACCGGCGGAAAGAAATCATGCAGTCCCTTTTAGAGCTGCCCAACCAGGTAAGGAAAGCGCTGCAGCTTGACCAGCAAATGCTGGCGCTAGCCGCGGAGCTAAAGGAAGAGCATTCCCTGCTGCTCTTCGGCCGCGGGTACAACTACGCCACCGCGCTTGAAGGCGCTTTGAAGGTTAAGGAAGTGGCGCTGCTGCACAGCGAGGGCATTCTGGCGGGCGAGATGAAACACGGGCCGTTGGCGCTGGTGGACGAAACCATGCCTTTAATCGTGGTCGCCACAAGGGACAGCAGCTACAAGAAACAGGAGTCCGTGGTGCAGCAACTGAAAGCCCGAGGAGGAAGGCTGATTCTCATCGTCTCCGAGGACGACGACGAAATCGCGAAAGTCGCGGGGAACAACGCCACCATCATCCGCGTGCCCGTGGTGGAGGATTGCTTACAAGCCGTGGTGAACATCGTGCCGTTGCAGTTGCTTTCGTATCACTTAACCGTGCTGAGAGGGCACAACGTGGACCAGCCGAGGAACTTGGCGAAGTCGGTGACGGTGGAGTAACGAGGCGGGGTATTGGTGGGGTGAGAGATACAAGCGAGACGTTACCTGGTAGTCACGGACGTACACGGCGAGGCGGCGTGCTTGTGACTTTTTTTGTGAATGCTGCTCGTTTCTAGCTCTTGTTTCTGGACGAAGGAAGAAGCGCCCTCTTCTCCTCGACTGGAAAGTTGTGGTTTTGTTCGTTTGTTCGTCCCATCACACAACGCGCGCGCGAGGTCGCGGCGTGGTGATGGCGTTTTGGAAGCCCGGTTCGGCGAAACCTGATGTGCCCCTTAGTCTCGAGGTGGACCGCGGCGGGTTTGAACAAGGAAGGTTGGTGATACACAACGCGGACGAAAATCTCGCGCTCGCCAGCCAAAGACAGCGGTTGCCAATCTGGAAGTGCCGCGACGCGATCTTGTGGTTGGTGGAAACGCGGGCGACGACCGTGCTTGTGGGCCAAACAGGGTGCGGGAAAACCACACAGGTGCCTCAGTACCTGGTGGAGGCAGGGTGGTGCGCTGGCGGGCGGATGGTGGCGTGTACGCAACCAAGACGTGTCGCCGCGCAAACCGTCGCCGCGCGAGTCGCGGAAGAAATGGGCACCGCCCTCGGGCAGGACGTGGGGTACGCGGTTCGTTTCGAAAACGTGTGTACTCCCGGTGTGACGAAAATCCAGTTCTGCACGGATGGGGTGTTGCTCCGTGAGCTGATGGACGACCCACTTTTAACGAAGTACGGCGTCATCGTAGTAGACGAGGCGCACGAGCGGAGCCTCGCGACGGATGTGTTGCTCGGGTTGCTTAAAAAGATCCAACGACGACGCCCCGACTTAAGGGTCATAATCGCGAGCGCCACGATCCAGGCGGAGGAGTTTGCCCGTTTTTTCGACACCAGGCACGTGGAGCTGAAGCCCATTTTAGGGCCGGCCGCGGTCGGCCCGGCCGCGCGAGTTCCGTCCCGCGAACCCGGTATCATTTCCGTGGAGGGCCGGACGTTTTCGGTGAACATTCATTGTAAGTATTTCCCACTCACCACATGCCGCCTCCCTGATTGCCCATACAAGACTGACATTTCTTTTTCACAATCTCAGACGCGAACGAGCCGGTGCCGGATTACGTCAAGCACTGCGTGACCGTGGCGTTCGATATTCACCAGACGCAACCCAACGGCGACGTGTTGATTTTCCTAACCGGGGAGGACGAAATAGAAGAAGCGTGTGCTATGCTGCGTGACATGGTCACGGAGGAGACGGAATTCAAAGCGAAGGCGCTTGGCGGAGGGAACAGAGGTACTGCTGGTACCCATACTTCCAACCAACCGTCGATTTCGAGCCGATTGGTGATTTGCCCGCTGTACGCCGGGCTGCCCCCAAACGTGCAAAAGAACGCTTTCGAACCGCCCCCCCGAAACACAAGAAAAGTAGTCATCGCGAGTAACGTCGCCGAGACTTCTGTGACGATTCCCGGCGTGGTGTACGTCGTGGACTGTCTCTTCGCCAAGCAAAAAGTATACGACGCGAAACGAGGGAACGAAGCGTTGGTCACGACCTGCATTTCAAAAGCCAGCGCCAATCAGCGCGCCGGACGCGCCGGACGCATACGGCCGGGGTACTGCTACCGGCTATGCACCGAACTCGGTTTCGACGAACTGACGAACCAGGAAACCCCGGAGATGGTCCGGTCGGATTTAACCTCCACGGTTTTGAGGTTAAAAGCCCTGGGGGTTGACAACGTCGTGCACTTCGAGTGGCTGTCGCCACCCCCGGCGGCGAACATTTTAACCGCCCTCGAGCTGCTCTACGCCCTCGGCGCGCTGGACGACGACGCGAGGTTAACGAAACTAGTTGGCAACTACCTCGCCGAGTTACCGTTGGAGCCTCAGCTCGGCAAGGCGTTGTTGGTGTCGCAAGAACTGGGGTGTACAAGCGAGATGTTAACGGTGGCTTCGTACCTTCAAATCCAAAGCCCGTGGGTCGGCGTCCGGGGCGCGGGCGGACAGGTACGGCCTTGCGCGTTTCCCAAATCCGACGGCGCTGTTTTACCTCTAACCCTGGTGACTGTTCGGACCGATTACCTTTCCCTGTTTGACCTGGCCATCGTCCAATACACGCCCAACACGGGGCTGACCTTTTTCGCGTACACTCGCAGAAACGTTTGGACGAAATCAAGGAAAGGTTCGCGGTGGCGGAGGGCGACTCGGTTACGTTTCTGAACATCCACAAGGCGTTTACTAAAACTGGAGGGGTTCACGGAGGTCGCAAAGCGCACGCTTTTTGTGACAAGAACTCCCTATCGCGCAGGGCGTTGACCCGAGCGAGCGATATTCGCGAACAGCTCCTGAAGTACGTTCGCAAGTTCGGTTTGCGTCCGGAAACGAGTTGCGGTCGGGAGTGCGACCCGGTGAGGCGGGCCATGACCTGCGGTTTCTTCGCGAACGCCGCGACGCTCGCGCCGCACGGAGGAGGCGCGGACGGAAGCGCGTTCCGGTCAATAAGAGGAGGCCTCACGCTGTACGTCCACCCGGGTAGCGTTTTGTTCCGCGCGCGACCGGCGTGCGTGGTTTTCGTATCGGCGGTTAGGACCGGGAAGGAGTACATGCGCGACGTCACGTCCGTGGACCCAGATTGGCTCCCAGAACTGGCGCCGCACTTCTACAACACCGTACACAAAAGTGGCGCGGAACGACCGCACGACGCCGCGTTCACGTTTTAGGGCGGTTTAGGTATAGATAGGTACATGTAGGGTCATTGTGCGCAAAGACATGATTCGAAAATCGTCGTCAAAACACACAAATCCCTTCTCAACGCACAGCTGTGCACAGCCGAAATAAAAAATACTTTCGTCGCGTTTGGAGGGCCCGACGCGGCATAACTCCGCACGCGCGAGAAACTGCGCGCGCGCATCGCGAGGCTCCACGCTACGCGGGCGATGAGCGGCACCCCACACCGCGATGCTGGGTCGCGAGCACCGCTCGGAAACGCACCCGCGAACGACGGCGTTGTCGTGCCAGCCCGCGGAGGCGCGCGTCGAGCGGTCACGGAGTTGCCGACTGCGTTGCGACCCGCGTTCTCTCACTTCCAGTACTTCAACGCCGTCCAGGCTGAGATGCTGGACCAAGTTCTCAACACCTCGAGCTCATTCGTCGTCAGTACGTCCCCACACCACCGCTCGCAGATCCTCGCGCGCCCGCCCCGCGCATACACGCCTTTCTCGTTTCCTTGGTCCACACGCAAACCTGACCTTTTCTTCTCGCCCTCGCGCAGGCGCCCCCGACGGCAGCGGCAAGACCACTTTGCTGGAGCTCGCGCTTGTGCGCGTGGTGATGGAAACCCCGCGAGTCATGTCGTGCGCGGGCGCGTGCTGGGGCGCGGTGGTTTCGGGCGGGAAAAGACGCAAAGCGCTTTACATCTCACCCAGCGCGGTTTCGGAGACACACGAAAGCTGGCGGAACCGGTTCGGCGCTCTAGGCGTGACGTGCGAAACTTTGCCGAGTTTCTTTTTCGACAGAAACGCAAACTGGCCAGACTTTGATGAAGATGACACCGAAACCTGCCAGGCACGTGGTGCGTTTGAAGGGGAGGGCACGAGCTACCCGTACCTGGACCAACCGACGCAAAAGAAACTGCAACGCGCCGACGTGTTCCTCGCGACGCCCGCCACGTTCTACGCGCTGACCAAAGCCGCGACGCGATGCGACGGCAACGAGGCTTTGTTTTTGAACCAGATTCTTCACGACATAAGGCTCGTGATGCTGGACGACGCGCATTTGATGGACGACTGCTTTGAAGCCGCGGTTGCGTTGCTAAAGATGATGGACGGTACGGTCCCGAGGTTCGCGGTGTGCGCCAGTTCGGTTGATTTCGCATCGGTGACCGCGCTCGGGCGATGGCTCGATTTTTTACCAAGGGTCGACGCAACACAGACGGCCGGTCCCAATGCGAATGTTACCTCAACAACGCCCGGTTGGAATGTGGCGTGCGCGTCCATGCCCACTCTCGTCAAGCGCTTCGGCAACGAACACCGCGCCGTGCCGGTTGCCGTGGAGGTTGTTGGTTTCGAAATCCCGTGGGCGAAAACGGAGTTTGCGTTTGACAAGGCGCTTGATGAGAAAATCGCGGGCGTGGTCACGTCGAAGCGGTTCGCGAAGGTACGTCTGGTATTTCCCAAATCCCAACACTGTGTGCCCATACAATACTGACAATTTCTTTTATACATCTCAGAAACCGGTGGTGGTGCTGTGTGCGTCCCGGGACGGCGCGTCTCGAACGGCGGAGGTCCTCGCGACGCACGCTTCTGAAATCCACTCAAAAGGTCAAAATCACCCGTACATCGTGGACGACCGGCACCGCGCCACGCTTGACAACGCCTCGAAAAGAGTTGCCGATGCGACTTTGAGACGGTGTCTCGCGCAAGGCGTAGGGATTGTTTCTTCGAAAACGTCAAAGTTCGACCGCGAGTTCGTGGCCGCGCTGTTCGAAAACGAGACCCTGCAGGTGGTGTGCGGCGTGTACACGGCCGGGGTGCCGACGAAAAACGGAGACACCGCGCCACCGTTGCCGCCTCACATCGCCGCCCCCCTATGCGTGGTGAAGGGAACCCGGAAGTACGTGGGCAATAGCGCGTTTGTTGAGATGGACTCAAACGACGTGTCGCGGGCGTTCGCGGCGTGCGGGAGGGTCGGGGTGGACGACGCCGCGAAGGCGGTCATCATGACGCGACGCGATACCTGCGGTTCGTACCGGAAACACCTGCAGGGCGGTGATTCCGTTGAATCGCAGTTAAAAGAGTACAAACCGGAGTACCTCAACGATGCGATCGTGTGTGGCGCCGTGGCGTCCAACGCCGAAGCGGTGCGGTGGTGGGAAAGCACGTTTGCGAGTTTTTCGGGAGCGCAGCGCTCGTTTGGCGCCGACACCAATCGATTCGCGCGCGCCGCGCTCACCGAGCTGAACCGCCAAGGGATGTTCGAGTACGCACCCGACCGCGAAACAATCGTCCCTACGGGTTTTGCCAAGGTCATGGAGCACACGCACACGAGTCTGTCCACGATGACGTGTTTGACACAAAGGCCGTTCCCCGTGACCGTCGCGGAGACGTTGACCAAGCTCACGTCGCTGACGGATGAGTTTGTCGGCGTTCAACTTCGGAACGACGAAAAAAAAACGCTTCGGCTGTCAAACGCGAACCGCAACGCCGTCCGGTTTCCGTTGACGCAGAGTGGAACGCAGAAAACGCCAAAGCCCGTGCTCGCCACCGCGATTCGCACTTCTTGTGAAAAGCTGTTCGTCCTCGCGCAACTCGCACTTTCCGATTTCGGACACGAAACAACAAACGCGCCGGACAAAACGAAACAAGACGCCGAACGGTTTTTGCAAAGAGCGCCGAGTCTCGCGCGAGGTGCGTTTGCGATATATTCAAGGGCAACACGTAACGACGGTACCTTCGCCGCGTGCTTCGCGTCACTCAGGGTCGCGAAGTCGCTTTCGTTTCGGATCTGGGACGACACGCCTTTTCCGGCGAGGCAATTCGGCGTGTCTCCAGTCGTGTGCGAGAAGCTCGCAACCGCGGGAGTTAAATCCCTGGACGACATCCTCGGCGCGACCCCGCGCGAGCTTGAGTTGAAGGCGGGGCTGGCGTCACCGTTCGGCGAACGGCTTCTCGCGGACGTAGCATCGTTGCCGCCGGCGATGGCGCTGCGGATTATTTCGGTTTTGGATGTCACCAACCAAAACGAACCCGACGGCGCCTTCGCGGTGCGCGTCGTCGTCGAGCGCGCCGGGCCGGCGGTTTCGCAAAACGCCTTTGCCGAGACACAACAACCCACTACGCAGACACTGGCACCTACTACTACGTGGTGCGCCAACCTGCTAATCGGGTGTTTGTGGAAAGACACGCTGGTGTTTGCGACGAGGGTCGAACGAACAAACGCTACTGACGACGACGACTTCGCGCGCGTCGTGCAAATTCCCAAACAGTGCGCGCCGTCTGTGCCGGGCGAGGAGACCGTGATTGTCGCCGCGCTGGTGTTTGCCAACTGTTTGGGACGAGACGTGCACGCCGATGTTACGTACGTCGTTCCGGCTGTTCTTCCTGTGTCTGTGCTCGCATCCACACAACGCGGTGTGGACGCCGCGTCTTCGCGGCTGGCCGCGGAACGGCGTCCCGTCGCGTCACCTCCGCCGGCGAGGACGCCTCCGCCGACACAAAGGCCGCCTCGCGCGACGACGCCCTTGACCGCGGTTCGCGACGTGCACCGGGACCTGGCGCTGGACGACGAAACCGATTCTCTTTTTTCGGATTCCCTTTCGCCGCGCCCGTCGGACGTCAAACCCGCTTTGAAAAGAAAAAGAGTCGAGAAAACCACGTTTGGCGGCTCGCAGCTGTCTTGCGAGTCGTGAACGAGACGAAGAGCTCGCGTTCGACGCGAGCTTGAGCTCGCGTTCGACGCGAGCTTGGGGAGCTTGCAGTCGAGACGCGAGCTCGGGTCGAGATGCGAAAGGTCGCGAGACGAAAACACGCGTGAAACACGAAACGAAATTCTCCCGAAGTCTTGACATCTCCGTCCCAATCACCCTACAACGTCCCCTTCTCGCTACCTTCCCCCTCCCCCCCCCCGTGTCGCTCCTCCGCTCGCGCCACCGCCCTCGCGACTTCAACACGCACCTCCGCCGCGCACCGCACGAACATACCTTGTGTCTTTTCGATGCTCACCGCGGCGAGCGCGAGTGGCGAACTCCGCGCCGCTTTCCGGTCCCCCTGCGTCCGCGCGTCGCGAACCTCGGCGTTTGCCAAAGCCGCCGCCTCCCGCGCCGCCCGCCCGT